>Ga0099798_10058_pt1 | contig 31873 bp, 23 predicted proteins | sample Uncmet_Sort29A_1_FD_89870 | JGI IMG/M metagenome (GOLD analysis project Ga0099798, IMG submission 89870) | Marine eukaryotic communities from CALCOFI LINE 67, Pacific Ocean - CN13ID_Sort29A_1 | ecosystem: Environmental > Aquatic > Marine > Oceanic | place: Pacific Ocean: Monterey Bay | collected...
CGGGCAACAAGTGCCCTAAGTACCCGCTGTACGCCGACGGTGCTGGAACGGATAGCGACGCAGGAAAGTCCAAGAACACAGGTGTCGATTTGCTGCAAGCGAAGGCGACTGTGCGGGTCGTCTGCTGGGACCAGAACCAGCGGAAGCTGTTTTTCTTCGAGAACATGGACTCAACGGACGCGGTTCCGGAAACTCCGGAGCTGGCCTTCATCAACACCCCCTATGTGGAGCGGGCTTTCGAGGAGAACGGAAAGATCAATAGAATGTACTTAGAGCAGGGCTGGCCGGCGGCGGCGTCGGGTCCAGGTTCCGAAGCAAGCTCCGAAGGGGCCGCGGGTGAGAAGGTTCCGGAAGGGCCGGCGGTTCACATTAATGCAGCGAACACAAAGCAGGCGGACGAGTCTCAAGCCATTGTCGTCTACAGGAATCCCGCGAAAGAGAGTGACACCATGCAGATCACCTCGAATCGCCAGCTTGATATGAAAATTGCTCCCCCTGGAGGTGTGATCACGCACGTCAAGGCCGCGGGCTGCAGCTTTAAAACGACGCAAAAGGGCCCTCAACTATGCCCTACGAGTGTAGAGTTCAAGACCGATGGTCTTTCGAAAGGCCCAGGAGGAGCCGTGAAGGAGAATTTGAAACTTGAAACCGTCCAAAGCCTCAATATTTTCAAGGCGGTGTTTGTTAGGCAAGACATAGTTAACGGTGATCCCCTATTTTTCCAGATCCCCGAATACGATGCCAGCGGGGATGAGGATGTCTTCGGAGGTGAGGAAGACTCGGATTCCGGTTCCGAAGAGCCAGCCGCGCAGGAGTCCGGAACGCGGCGGCAGGCGTTGGGAGACGAGGATGATCATATTGTCCGACATGCCAGTGATCTGACCGAGTCTGTCCATAAGTCCATTGGTAGTCGGATTATCACAGCGCAGATGAAGAAAGGCATGCTCGATCTTTTCAAGCCCCAGACTGGCAGTGAATCGAAGCCCCAGGCCGTCAGTGCAGGCGCCACCAACGACAACAGTCTCAGAGAGGAGGAGGATGAGATTGACACTCAGAGTGATGTTGGCGATGTGAATTTGGATCAGGAAGACTCTGAGCTGGTCGAAGAGGCCAAGCAAACGGCTGAAGTTGCACTCGGCGGAGCGACTAAATCCCAAACTCTCTCCTCACGCCAGCGCCATTCCACGCAGCAAACCCGCAATGCCACTGCTTTGCATCTCGGCGTGGCCAAGGAAATCCTCGGGGCGTCATCGCGGACCACGCTTATGCAGACAGTCGCGAACACGAGGCTCAAGGCGCACACGGCTCATGTTGTTGCTGGCGGCGAACGCGAAGTTGCTGAAGAGTGCATGATGGCGGCTGAAGTCACATTGAATTCCGCCGTCGTGGTGGAAACCCGGAGGGCGGCGTTCAGGGGCGCGCGGACGTCGATCAGAGCCGCGGAGAGGGCCGGTGGCAATGCCACGACGAACGGAACGAAAGCGAAGGCGGAATCGGAGTCCACTCAGAGCCATCAAGAAACGGCGCGGGCAACTTTGAAAGACGCAGGTGACGCAGCCGCGCAAGCCACCCTAAAGAAGGCGGAAAAGGAGGCGATAGCCGTTGTGGAAGATGCCCAGGCGGCCAGCACTGGCGCGTCGGAGCAGCGAACGGCGGCGGCGACGGAGTCCGATACAACGAAAAGCCAGGAAGCGACGGCGAGGCAGGCGCTGAGCATGGCCACAACTGGGGCCGCAGTGCACGGCGCGAAAAGCGCTACAGAGCTAGCAATTAACGGAGCGCAGAGTGCAGGCGAAGCTGCGACAGCGGTGGGAGAGGCAGCCAGTGAGGAATCCAAATCTGCTGAAAGTCACCAGAGTTTGGCGGTCAACGCCCTGGATGTCGCGATCAACGGAGCGGAGCTCCAGGGCGCGAAAAGTGGCGCCGAAGCTCGTGTCAAAGAGGCGGGAAAGGCCAACAGTCTTGCCAAAACGGCTGCAGCCGGAGCCAAGACGGAATCGAACCGAGCCCGAGGCCACCAAGCTTTGGGGCGCGCATCCTTGGCTCAGGCGAGAGACGGACTTGTGCTGGGCGCTGCAAAGGGCGATGCGGGCAAAGCAGTTGGGAATGCAGGTGTCCAGCAGAAATCCGCAGACCAGAAGCGGCAGCTCGTGCATACAGTGCGGCAAGAGACAACGAATGCGAAAAGCGCTGCGGAGACGTTGCTAAAGCAGAAACGGACGGAAGCAGCGGATCAAGCAGTTGCAAAAGCAACGACATATGCCCAAGAGGAAGCGACTAACGCAGGAAACGCGAAAACAGTTTCCACGAAGACTCGCGAAGGTGCGCGCCAGGCACGAGCCGGCACGAGCGAAGCGAGGACGACTGCGATGGAGTTGTTGACCAAAAAACGGGAGGAAACATCGCATAAGGCAGCGAAAGCGGCAGCAATCAAAGAGGCGATGGACTCGGCTAAGGAGGAAGCGAAGAAAGCAGTAGGGAGTCAAGAAGCGGCAACGAAGGGTCGTGCAGGTGCGAAAGAAGGACAAACTACAACGAGCAGCGCGAGAACCACAGCGACGGAGTTATTGAGCGAAAAACGGAAGGAAGCAGAGGAGAAAGCAGCGGAGCGGAAAGTAGCGATCGAAGCGGCAAAGCAGTCCAGCAGTACGGAAGCAACAAAAGCAGCAGACGCTCAAAATGTGGCAACGAAGGGTCGTGAGGGTGCGGCACAGGGACGAACCACAACGAGCAGCGCGAGAACCACAGCGAAGGAGTTGTTGGCGGAAAAACGGCAGGCGATAGCGGACGGGAAAGCTTCGGAACTTGAGAAGTTGCGTCCGGAGCTGGAGGACTTGCAGGCACTGGCAAAGAAGCTTGCGGACTATGTCAAATTCATCCAGGAAGAGGAAGAAAAAACAAACGCAGGTACACTGGCTGGAAATGTAATCGACGATTGCAGAAAGGCCCTCGACGGGGACGGGACGCTTTCCGAATCAATGATTGCAACAAAGAAGGCCGAGATCGCGGAGTCATTCAAGGCGATATTGCAGCAATTTTTCGTGCTGGAAACTGGTGAGGCGTCTGTTGGAAAACGGGAGGGACCCCCACTAGAGATCGCTGAGATGCGCGGGTTGGTGGAGATCGCGTCTCTTGAGGAGGAGCACCGAGAAAAGATCAAAGACACCCTGAACATGTACGAGAGATTCATTGTATTGCTGAAAACCTTTATCGATAAACCCGAAACGGTGAACAAGACAAAAGTTATCGAGGCCCTTCAAAAGAGCTCCAAAAGCGCCGAAGACTGGATCGGCGATTTAGATTTGGTTAAGGCTTATTTCTCCCCCCCGAAAGACCTTGCCGCGATCAGGACATTGATAGAGCGCCGGAAGGGCATCTGCCCTCCCGATTCTGAATATCTCTTGGAGGGACAAGCAATGAAGTCCGTCGCATGGCCCAGAGAACCAACTGGATCAAATCTGGTAAATCTAAAATGGACACACATGGAGTGGCCGCCTGTTGCGGCTTATTTCAAAGAAATAGAGGTGTTCGTAGATCGTACTTGTTGGAATAAGCATCGACTGGTAATTATTTATCCAAAGGCGAGCGAAGAAAAGGTGAATTCGGCCATGGACGCGCTCCGAGAGCCGAACGTCAAGGCCGTTCGCGAGTGGATGCAACTAAAGGTCAAAGTTAGGCTGGATTCAATTGACGAACGTAACTTATGAGACGGTTTTCAGATTTTGCCCAACATGGAGCGATATTCCGGAAACAAGAGGTTCTCGTTCGAGAGCGGGAGCAAAAAAAAAAAATCGTTTTGCCCAACAATGAAACCGTTCCAGGTTCTTGGACATTGGAGGACATAATGTCTGGGCGCAGTTCCGCATTTCGTGGATTGTTCAACAAAACGTCCCATTTTCCCAAGATCTTTTCGGATTTTTCGATATAGGGGTGCGTCATCTGTGGGTATGGTGATCGATTTTGTTGAGTTTTTGGTGTGAACTTGTTTTTTTTCCCAATGTGTGTTTGGATTCTCTAACATTGGCGAGCGTAATATTTGGAGTTGATTTGTTAGCGGTGGTAGCTTAACCATTGGACTAAGTGATCACTTAGTCCAGTGGTTAAGGGCCCACCGCTAACATGATTCGAAGATGCATCGTTTTAGCTTTCAGAGCCAGATTTGTTGTTGTTGTTGCATGAAGCATCTCGTTTAAATTTTCCCAATGTTTTTTTTTCCCGGATTTTCCACTATTGGGGAGCTCCATCTTCGATTGTTCAGCAAAATGTTTCATTTTCGCAACACATTTGCAGGTTTGAGAATCCACAATGTCGAAGCAGCGCGTAATCTTTGGGATAAATGATGAGTTTTGTTGATTGTATTCGGGATTTTTTGATGTTGCATAATAATAATTTTCAATGTGTTCTCCAAAATTTTCTCCGCTGTGTGTGTTGGGTGAAATCTGAATTTGTTGTCATTACCCATTTCCTAGATGGCAATTTGAGTTGTAAGCAGCGACTGGATGTGTATGATACACAAATCTCGAGTAAGCAGTCGATAAGCCCTCCGACTACATTCGATTTGAATGTATTGCTGAATGAGGATCTTGAGTTTCTGAAGCAGTTGAAGTTCCAGTTGGAGACTTTCGCACCCGAAGACTTGGGTTATGACTTCAACAACAAGACGGGCACTGATCAGCAGCAGGTTCGGAGAATCAAAATGGCTGTTTCATGGGCAATCAAGTTCAAGGGCTTAATTGAGGACCCAACGTCGTTCCATTTCGACACGTGGTGGAACAAGTCTACAGACTCCAAGTTGTTGGGAGACCCCAAAGCATGGTTGGAGAAAGCGCTAGCCTCAAAGTGCATGACCACGGAACAGGAGCACTTAGTCAGGACGCATGTCAAGCCCCAAGTTACAGTAGATAAGGTGAGGAGTCAAGGACCAAGTAGGTAATCATGTGGGCTGATCGAGTGTGAAGGATCCGCTCCCTTTGAATGATATTATAATTTGTGGTGAGCAGACCAGAAAATCCATGCGTTGTGATTCGAAGAATCCGGTACTCTGGAGGAAGTGGTCCACAAATTAACCTCAATCGTAAATCGGAAAGCCACGGTACCGTGATTTGCTTCCCAAAAGGGTTCGAGAAAATGGGTGTTGACATCAAGCGTTTAGGTCTTGTCTTCGGCGTAGTCGTGGTGTTACCATCATTTACTAGTTAAGATCCGTGGCACATGCAGATCGATGAACATAGGTATTCACTTCAGTAATATTAATAATAGCAGAGGGGGATTTGGAACAGTCAATTTTCGCGTTGATGAAAGCCAATTGCGCCGTTTGGACGCGCCAGCTGTGCGTTAATTTTTAGATGTAGCCGCAATAGAGATAGGAGTTTTTCACTGAAACGATTTTTTTCACGGCGTGACCATGAATCACAAAAGCCAGAATTGTTGTTCTCCCAAAACTACGCGACAATGGCGCGCGAAATTTTGACAAAAAGGAGAAAATCATGGACCAAAGAAAAGACATCACGTTCGAAAGTCTTAACTTATGAGGTTTTTGCCTCCTTTGTAATGCTCAAGCGTCGTCGGAGTGGTGGCGTTGGACCTGGTATGGGTTGAATATCGGGGTGGGGGGTTCCGCAATTGCGAATAGGTCCCGTCGTGAGGTTGTTTTGATGATTATAATCGGGATAATTCCAATCGTCGAACTTGATTGCACAAGCTGCTGTGATGACCCCAACAGGTAGTGAACAGACAATCATTGTGGTCTGAATTTTCATTTTGATTCCTTGGATCTTTTCAATTGCCGTTTTGTCGTTGCATTGCCATGCAAAAATGAAGTTTGTTCGAAAGTTAGACAGTGACAGGCAGAATTGTGTTGGTGTTCGGCACCATGTGTTTTCCATTGTGGGAATTTGATGATTTTGCAAAAATAAATGCGTGTAATGCCGCAAAAACGTCAACTAGGTCGATTACACCGATGTCTATGGTTTCGAAGATGTGATCAAAAGTGCGATCAAGGATTTGTCAGACTCAGCCGAGTGTGCAGGCGACGATTTAAAGAATGTTAAGTTCAAAACATTGGTGCGGGATGAGCCGGATCTCGAGGCTTGGCGTGATCAGATTCAGCTGATTGAGATGGAGCTGGCACCTACAGGTAGACAGCATGCTTTGAACATCCTAAACAAAGCAATCAAGTACAAGAAAATCGTTGATGCGATAAAACTCCAAGATGTCGAAGAGTTCAGGCGCACGTGGAGTTGTTCTGCGGAAGAGCTTGACCTATGGAGATGGGCAACAGATTGTATGCACCCCAATGAGCACAAAGCAGCTGGGAAGACCGGGAAAGAAAAGTCCGTCGCGAAGCGAATTTGGGACAACATGGAGCAGATCCGCAACGTTTACAAGGGGTGGGAAGTCGTTCGGGATTTGTTCACGCAGGATGGAAACCCGAAGAAGCAAAATTGGAAAGCTTATCCGGATCATAAGTTGAAGTACACGCCAACGTTGCTCGAGAAGTTGCGGGACCTGTGTGATGCTAATCTCGTTTCCGTACAAGTGAAGCTCTTGCCACTCGACAAAATGGAGCGCTACCTGGTAGATGATAAACATGTTGAAGATAGCGGTGATTGGAAGAGGGCGTCAAACCGAAGGGGGTGTAAGGCCGGTGTTGATACCACGAAGTGCACAGCCGAGCAAAGTAGTTGGTCGGAGGAGTTCAAGGCAGCTTTCGCCAAGGTCGCCAAGGACAATCACGCTACGTACGGTTCCGGTGGCCAGCAATCCAACGTAAGGGTGCTTGATATCATGTAAAAGTTCGAGGATCATGATTGTCACGTGTTGTTCAGAAGCCAAAGCTTCTGAAGGTAGGATCCCGGATTCAATTGGTTCAGTTGGATCGATTGGAAGTGTCGATGCTGAGGAGGATTGGCGGATCCGTAATCCAGGCTGAAATTTCATATAATCCCGATAGTGTATTGAGTTGTGGATGAGCATCTCGTGCCACCATGGTTTCTCGATGGGTCGTGGTGGTTTCGTTTCCATGTTCGTTTCCATTCGATGATCAGTGTTTTTGTGGGTTTGCTAGGATTAGCGTAGTGGGGTGAGTTGTGTGTGGTGGAGCCAAGGACCGGTCTCTTGATTCATTCGCACGTATTGGTGCAGCGGCAGGGTGTCAATGTACAATTTTGTCTTTGCAATTTGAATTTAATTTTTAGATTTTCGGCAGAGTTGTTTGGGTGGCTGTATGCATGATCACTGCTTCGAATACAAAATTAAGCGTTCTTTATCTTTTTCTCAGCAGAAGTCACAGTGGAAGAATAACCCGTCTGCAAAGCCATCGGCTGCTCGGTCTAATCAGGTGAGGAATTTGTGGATCGAAGAAATCCACTCACGAGTCACCATTATTGGTACAATTGCGAAATCGATGGAGGGGACTCTCTCGCGTCTATCTCAAGCGGAAATGCCGATTGTTTGGGCTGGAAGTCAAATGGAACAAGCAAGAAACTGAGAGGCAGTTTCACTCAGAGAACGGGGTTTTCACCCTGAACTTTTTGCTATAATAAGCTTTACGTTTCACTCGTTTATGGGCATCCTTGTTGCTGTTGTTGTTGCAGTCGTGAATTCGTCATATTATGATTTTCTTTGGATTGTGGAGTCAGTTGGCGGTAAATGATTGGTGTATCCGACTTCGAGCCGATGTCATTGTATTCCATAGAGCACACTCTTGTAAAAACCCATGATTTTTTAGGGTTTAGCTTGGTCTCAGAGCCTGTGGTTGCACCTTTGGGTGTTGCATATTCAATGTTTGTTGTAGGCTAAGACCGCGCGATTGCTGGCGTACGATCGGAACCGACCACTGATAATTCGTCGGAGACTTGGCGCTGCCTTTTGGTGTTTCTGTTTGATGGAGGTCGGATCAGGGATGGGGGATTGTAGTGATCTTGAGTTTGGATCTCAAAGTTACATGAAGCATTATCAAGTCATTCGATTCCTCCAAAGTTTGAGAGGTGGGGTGGCATTACAGTATTTCGAGGGGCAAACTTGTTGTTGTTGAGATGGTTTGTCGCAGTGCGTGGATGAGGTGGGTGGCAAATGGCCGGGGGGCGAAGGGTTTCTCAGCTCTCGGAGAGAAGTTTCTCAGAATCATCACGGAATTTCATCCATTCTGTCCAGACTGATTCCTCGTCTTAACGTTCGAGTTGGTTTTGGGCTGGTTGTGGTGTCATTTTCCTCGCTTGCCGGAAGCGTCTTCCTTAATCACATCATTACAAATTCCAGCTTACCATTACCGCTTATTTAATTTCAGAACTCGGCTATGAAGCCTAAGGGCGCCACATGTGACATAACGGTGTACAAGACTCCCGCGCGCGACAAGTTCACGTTCAATGCGAAGGATGATTTGACGCAGTGTTACCCATACTTTTTCGTAAGCTTTCACTCACGGGAGAAGCCTCATTATGAGTTCACGATTAAGAAGTCGTCGCACCGCACCAAGGCAGAGGACCCTCCAAAAGGTGAGTGCAATAATAACATTGATTCACTAGGGACAAGTACCAAGCTAGCGAGGTGTGTGCGTGATATTGTGAGTTGGATCAAGGATAAAAACCCTGACAAGTCTACGCAGGCTACGTATAGTAACAGTTAGCACTTATACTTGCAAGTCGTGCGCAGAGGCTTACCAGACACAGCCAAAGATGGAGCGTACTGGGGAAGAGACAGGGGCAGGAAGAAGTTGGTAGTGGGACAGGGAAGCAAGAAAGCAGTGCCAGGAGTAACGAGTTAATGGAAATGTATGGGAAACGCGAAGGACGACTAAATCAGTCATACCCGGTATTGATTTTGGCAGTGGGAAGATCGATGAACAGGCACTGGTGAGGGAGCGAGGGTATCGGGTCTGAGCGAGTGCAAGGGCAAATTGTATCACACGTACTTATTAAGTACTTACTTAGACTGGAGCAACACTCTGTGGAAGTCTAGAAAAAGGCATTATCAGGGAAGATGATGATGTGGATGTATGGAAAACAGAAAATGCACTGACTCAATCAAAAACAAATGGAGTAATGTACTCAACTACTTCAACAAAATAATCAGAACCAAACTAAGTCACGTACTGTTTTTTTGGATAAATTATAGAACGCAAATAATACCAAGATATAGAACCGGCGACTAGAGACGGAAATCTACACCAGAGGAGTCGGACACGATCACGGAGCAAAATAATTGCGTACCAAGTAGAAGTGGCAAAATGTATCAACGAAAAAGCAGATATTCAGAAAATCTAGGAAAAAAAGAGTAAAAGGATTCGCAGTAATACGAGAAACCATAACATTTGGAATGGTGGACCCACGGAACCACCAGTAATCACCGATAGCAGTGGAAGTAAATTGAGTAGGATGATCATTCGTATCGCGGCAATATTGATCACTAAGAATGAGCGAAAAAGAAATGCAGGATCTTTGTAGGACATAAAAATAGAAAAGTGACAATTATTAATGCTCTATTGAACATCGACTGAGAAATAGCAAGGAAACTTTTTATGGAAGTAAATGCATAAACATGCACAAGTACAGGCCTTCGCACGCAAAACAGTATTGAGTAAAAAACAAAACGAGGAAAAGAAAAATGTATCATGAGGAACGGACATATTTAGCGCAAACTTACTTTAGCAACAAAAATAACATTAAGTACTACAAATGCGAACAACTTAACAGAAAACTACTAGCAAATCCAAGAACAGATATTAGAAAGAATCGATGCATAGACATAAATAGTACCACGGAGTTAACTAGAAAATCAAAATCAGGACTGCCATAAAGCGAAAATAAGTTACAGTATTGCAAACCATTTGAGTAGAAAATCAAAAAGTAGACGTTCAGAAAAAGGACAAACGAGTATCAGAAATGATGTAATTAGGAAAGCCAATTTTGAGGACAGTAGGACGAGGATAAGAAATTCATATAGATGATAGCGGCAAGATAACTTTTCGAGGCCGAGATGTGCAAAACTTAAAGCAAATTCAGAAAGACGAAAGAGATGATATTTTCTTGTAATGATAATTTTGAGGAAGTTCGACTCTATCATCCGTTACTAGTGGAACATGATTCTGGTTTGTGGTGGTTCTATTCGTAAAAAAAATTAATCGCAACGTTGGTGATCGTCGTGTTTTCAGCTTTCGGATTTAAGTTTAATTTGTCGTGGGGTGTCAGCTTTGTTGTTGGATGGCTTTCGTTTTGAAGAATTATTATTTCATAATCTTGATGTTGTATCGATTTCGGCTGAATGAGTTGTTTTGTCAATCTTGCATCTGAATTCATTGTCATTGATGATTTAAGTCCCACACATTTGAAATCATATATTTATTCATTAGGAATCGGGTCTTGTCGCGGATGAAAACTCCGGATTTTAAGTTTTAACAGAGGCCAAGTGGCAATTCTGATTCTTCCTCAGCGTTGGCAGTGACTAGTACCATTAATAGGAATACAGTACTAAATAGTCCCCACTCCACGCATGGTCGCCGAGAGTAGTCGCGGCGCCAAGCGCGCCGGCGCCAAGCAAGATGCGAAGCAAAATGCTAAGCAAGCGACAGCCCCCAAGGCCGCTGGAAAGAAACCCCCTGGAGCAAAATCAGCTACTGGAACAGCACCAACAGCGAAGAGTGGTGCCGGTGCTGGCAACACGAAAGGTGGAAAGGGGGGTACAACAACTAAAACAAACACTAAGGCACTGGCTTCAGTTGCCCCGTCGTCATCATCTAGTAGTAAGTCCATCCCGGCGGAATCGAAATCGAGTGGTAATACTAACGGCGCAACCAAGAGCACCACCACAACTCACAATGTCGCGGACTCTCGTCCAAAGAGTTCCTCGCAGTCCACAAAAGCCGTCCAGTCGAAAAAGGAAGTCATCGGGAAGGCTAAGAGTGCTGCACCGAAAAAGGAGACTAAGAGTGCTGTACCGACAAATGTCACCGCGAAGACTGCAACCAAAAGTACAGGAAATGCGAAGAATGTCTCGAAAACAGAGGTGAAAAAGACAGGAGGGAAAAAGGAGAGTGGAGGACAGAAAAGTACTGGTACACGTGGCAGTGGGGGACAGAAAAGTACTGGTACACGTGGTAGTGGGACAAGTGGCGGACTAGGGAGTAGCGGTGTTTCAGGTAGTAGTGGCGGTAGTATGAAGAGTCACAATACTGCTGTAGCTGGGATCGGTAATTCTGCTAATAACAAGATCCAATCTAACAACCACACTGTGACTACATCATCATCATCATTATCACCATCGTCATCCTCTCTCGCCCAGCAGACTCCTAACCTCCTCGTCCCCATCGTTGACGCTGGTATTCCGAAATTCGATCCGGCAACTGGGAATGGGCACGCAATCACCCCCACCGTGACACCGTTCACCCCGACACTGGGAGTCCCGCAGAACGTGTTTCAAAGCTCTGTGGCCCGCGGATCCATCTCCCCCTCTAATGCGCGGATATGCGTCCCTTATAGCCGCTCTCAGAAATCCGTATCCCCACGCAGAAGTCTGGTGAAGGAGGAGGTGAAAGACGAGAATACTAAAAGTAATAGAGCTGAGGACTACAAGGGGCGCAATGATAGATTCAATGACGAATTTAATGGTCAGAATGGTGATGCGAAAAAGGATGCGAAATCCGGTGCCAATAATGCGAAATCGGGTCCCAATAATGCGAAATCGGGTGCGAAGGCGAATGCGAGTAACGGTGCTAGTAGTAGTTCGTCAGGATCTGGCTCCTCGAGCGCCGCTACCATCGCCATAGCCGAGATGGCAAGGAAGGCGCTGGGGAATCAGGGTGGTAATGTTTAATGATACGAACAACAACGTCGTCAAGCTAACTTAGCCGTGCGCACTGTAGAGAAGTATGTCATTACTAATACTTACAACTCCAGGTGTCAATGCATATTTGCGGTATCATCATGGGTTTAGAATTGCGTATATCCGGTAGCAGTACACCATATCAAGCAAATAAGTACACCATTTCAGGATCAATATTTTTTCATAGCAGTACACCATTTCAGGATTAATATTTTTTTGTTTGACCTGCCATTACAACTCCCCAAAAATGTACTGCTTTCTCTCAAGGTGATTATGATCGTGATGATGGCGAGGGGGAGGGCCCCGTCATGGTCAGCATCCCCTTAAAAAGCATCGTCAACCCGGTTTCTCCTGCTGCTACGCTCTCAGCGCGATCGCCGTTATGTAGGCTAATAATTTATGTTCAAGACTAAGTGTAGAAGTCTGATAGACTGATAGTCGAAGTAGGTGATGTCAAATATTTATGTCAATGAGCGGGAAATTAGAACTACACTCAAATGAGCGGAAAATTAGAACTACTCAATTCCGAGCAACTAACCATAATGATACCCCTCGATTCCCTCACGCCGAATTCTTCCCTAACTGAAATATAATATTTTGAAACGTAAGGTAAAATCAACCCTCTCCAAGTGTCGGCGCTGAATCTTGCTGGATTTGCACATGGGCTAGAATCTGCAGGAAATCTTCTAGACCGATGGCGCGGGGATGGCAGTGGGGAGAGGTATGGACTGAGATGGAAAATGAGATCATAATGGTCGCTGTGTAGTATTTGGGAAATTAGACTTGACTTCGACCCTGCTATGATAGGGGTATGTGACCAGTGTATTTATTCCTTTGGACGCCGTAACTTGCATGTCATTGCGACGTAAAATCTTTGCCTTATCGTGCATTTCATGCGAAAGGAATCAGAATTTGTGTATTTTCGACCACAAAGTAACGCCAGTAGAGTCATACTTCTCCCTAATTTTTCAACTAGTGGCACTCATCCCCTCGCTTCCCACAGCGGCGAGGCCGGCAAGGCAGCCGCGGGATCCCAAGGCTCAGGGGATCAGAGTGCTGCGAAAAGTGGTACAAGCAGTTCTCTCGGTGGAAGCGGCAGTTCTCGCGGCAGTAAAGCGCAGGGAAACGGAAGCAGCACAAATAGTAACACGAACTGTGGGGGGGATCAAAGTCATGGTGACAACGGAAACTCCAATGGCAACAGCACTCGGAAGGCGGGAAGAAAAAGCACTGCCGGTTTGAAGGGGGCCGCGAGTCCGAGGATTGCAAATGGAAACGATGATGCGAAGGGGAAACAGCGCACGGCCGTCCAGCGCCTGAGCGCCCTCACGCGGGAACGCAGGAACTCAGCACGGCACTCGCTGGGGAACGGCAGGCAGTCTTTTGGGGGTAGGAATGATATACTATGGGATGGATATACTTTTGGATGTAAGGATATGGTTGGGACTGTATTAATAACTTAAGGCTGTTAGCATTGGTATGTATTTCTTTAAATTTGGCAATGGTGAGAATTGGCATTATTTTAGTGTTCTTAACCTTGCACGTAATAGCATTCCTAATATCATGGCGATCTTCCGCTTACTAATATTACTGAACCCAAAAAACTATGACTCAAATCCCTCAAGGTACCTCCAACTACCACAACGACCCCTCGGCTTACGAGAAGGAGCTGTTGCAGTCCGTGCATTCAAAATTCGGCGACAAATACGCCAGTCTGGAAGGCTGTGTTAGTCCCAGTCAGACCCGGATGGTGGATCTGGGGGCGGAAATACAAGCGGCTGCAGGGACGTCTTCTTCGTCCTCAGGCTCTTCTTCCGCTTCTTCCTCCTCTTCTTCAGGAGCAGCCGGAGCACAAGGAGCACCAGCCGCATCCGACCAAAACAGCAGGACTCCCGCACACAGAGTCTCTATCCAGCACGGTTCGCGTCGGAATTCTGTGGCGAATGACAATTGTAATCAGGATGCCGGTAACCGCTCCCCACTCTTGGACAGAGCGCTGCTTCATCCCAACGAAGTGTCGGCTACGTTTTTTCCGGCTGGGAGTCGGATTGTGGACGGGGTTGCTGGTAGTCAGGGACCTGCAGGACAGGATGCCAATGGCAGTGGTAATGGGAGTGGTGGTGGTGTGATTTTCGGGCATTCGGAGCATTTTCAGGGTGACGAGTACTTGACAGCGGATGGTCCAGGAGGACCCGGAGGAAGTAATGGAGGGAGTAGTAGCGGTCTCGGAATGGGTAATTTCAATCCGCCTCTGCGGACGCCTACGGGCGGTGTTAGTGGTGATGTCAGAGATGTATTCGGTGACATTGCGGGACTTGGCGATGGGAATGGCGATATCTCGATGAGTGGTAGTGGTAAAGGCATTCGCGGCGCGAGAGCCACCACCAGCCGCTCGGAGGGAAAACCTGGGCAGTGGGGAAAAAAGAACAGCAGTGGTAATAACGAGAGTGATGGTAGCAATGGTGGCCGTAAAACTCATAGCGATAGAAACTTGAAGAACCAGTCTAGGAAGAGCTATAATAATCGCGAGCAGTCACTCGAGAATCGTCCGCACCTTTCTAGATCGGTGCCTCTCCCACGAACGAAGCATCGTCAGGATCAGTCGGCTTCTCCGCGCGATGGATTCAGTGCTTTGCCGTGCTTCGGACAGACCAGGTTCGGGTCGAGCGCGAATAATACTTCAAGTTCCGGAACCAAATCCAGTTCCATGACAAGCAGAAAATTAAATCACAGCGGTTCCGACGGCAAGTTCAATGCAGACATTGCAGATCGCAGCGCGGGAAAAGCAGGGAAAGCAAATCCCAAGCCTTCGATGGCGGACAAAGTCAGAGCTGCGGCTCCGGCACGATCTCGCCAGAGTTTAGATCCAGCACCTGGCGGTTTCGAAAGACTTCGGAATTCAGGGGATAAAAAAGACGGGACTGCAACTGCTACTGGTAATCATAATGCTAATCAGGATGGTTCTGCCATTGGCAATCATTCTTCCAATAATTCTGCGACTCAGGGTGGGAAGAGTAGCGCCGGGAGCAGCAACAGTGGTGCCAGCAACAGTACTGCCAGTCATGCAGCTCCCAATCACCCGGACACCCTCTCAACCACGACCGTCCCCCAATATCCCGTCACCGGGATGATCAACACGGATACTGATCGAACTGCGCTGACGACGCCTGCTTTAAGCAACGGCGCCGGCCTCCCTGATGCTGATTGGGTCGTAAATCCTGAGCTTAGCGAAGGTCACCTGGTGCGACGGCGTAGCAGTAGGAAATGTGCGACACCACGGGAACATCGCCGGCTCTCGGGCTTGGATGGACCGAATGGGACGTCGAGAGTCGGACAATCCAACCCCGAGAGTGCCGATGGGAATGAAAATCAAAATGGGGATGAAAATCAAAATGGGAATGGAAATCAAAGTGGGAATCAAAATCACAACGGAACTCCCCGAATGCAAGGAAATAAGAATGGAAGTCCACGAGCAGATAAGAGCCCACAAGCAGATAAGAGTCCCCGAAATACCAATGTTAATCGTAGTCCGCGAAGCAATAGGAGGGTGTCGGGCAGGTTTTGCCAGGAGGGGCGGATTGATGACGTTACCGGGACGATTGACGAAAACTTCGGACAAGAGGGTGGAGATTTGGTGGGGAATGGTGCTGGGAATGGTGGTGATGGGGAAAACCGTAATCCTAATACTGCTGGCGGAAACCGTAATGACGCCGGTACCAGATCGTACGGTTACAGCAACTTCGGCGCTGTGAGCGGCGGTAAGACGGGGGGCAAGAGGTCTTCGGTTTGCTCGAGTAATGCGTGTTCTAGTGGAAACAGCTTGATGGAAAATCTGCGGGACCCCGACGACCCCGAAAGTCAGAATCCGTCTCTCTCCGGAATTTCATCTATCCATCTTGCCCGCAGCGTCCCGGGATTTTCCGATAGCGATGACAGAGGAAATATTAGTAAAGGCGGTCGCACTCCGAATGGTGGCTCCCGGTCTGGCGCGAAAGCGCATCAGAATCTCTCTGGTCGTCAGCTCTCTGGCCAGCAAAACCTCTCGGGCCGTTCAATTGCAGCCTCAGCACGTTCTTCGCGTCCTGAATTGAATCAAGGATTCCTCGGTTCGGATTCCGACGGAAATAACTTATTCGGCACCGACTCCGGCTTTCCCGCCCGATCTGATGACTCTGCCTTCTCCGGACGATCAGATGCTGCTTTGTCCCCTTTTCCCGGATCCCACTCGCAAGATTTGGGTTCATTTTCTGGCTTGTCTGCTTTCAATGCGCCTTCATCTGTGAGGGGAGTAGCAGGGTCGGATCGATTTGAGTTATCCGATCACCGCTCCGACCACCGCTCCGATCACCGCTTCGCCCGCTCGCGGTCGCAGCCCTCGCTTGGGGAGAAGGCATCGGGGAATACGAAGAGCTTGGGCGGAGCTACGGGAAAGCGCAGTAGCAGCGGCGTCGGGTCCGTCGGGAGTAGTGCGAATAAAAAGAATAAAAACGTGGGAAGTGATGGCAAATCTGCGAAGCGGGTGGGCGGAGGATATGTTTTGAAGGATTCCGGGTCGGGTGGCAAACAGAGGAAACCAGCGAATCAAAGTAGCAATTCGAAAATTACAGCTGGCAATAACAACGGGAATAACAATGCGGATGACAGTGGGAATGAAACGCGTAGAAATGATGCTGACGGGGTAAATTTCGAACACCGCGACCTGAATGAGGAGCAGCCGCATCAGCATGTGGGTGAGTTTGAAGATGTGGGAAACAACCGAAATCATCTCACGAACGCCAACAGCGGAGCCAGATTCGGCCGCGAGAGCTTGTCGCAGGGTCGACGTAGACATTCGTCAACCGGGGCAAATGACCGTTCGTCCGTGGGTAACTCGAGTCGATTCGGAAGCGCAATCTTGAACAACTCTCAATTTTCCTTCGCTCAGAATTCCGGTGGCAGTTTCAACAGCAATGCGAATAACGGCGATTCTGGCGCGGGGTCGCGGAAATTCGCACAGAGCTCGGCTGAGAAGAAAGCTCATGGTGGTAACGTGGATTCCGCGGGACGGAGAGCGAACACGCCCGGTGGCAAGATGAACACACCTGCTGGGAAGCTGAATACGCCGGGAAGGAAAGCGCTCAAAGCGGATAGCGATACAAAGAATCAAATCCCAAAGAAGGACACCCCTCGCAAGAAGAACACACCGATGCCCCAGTTTCAGAAGGCCGGTCCCGTTGCTGCAGGGACAGGGAAATTGAATCATAATGTCATTGTGGGAGCGAACAAAGTTAATCATTTCGGAAGTGTCAGCCAGACTTTCGGACCCCATGACACAGGAGCTTCTGCTGGACCTTCTGCTACCGATGGCGCGCGCAAGAGGAAGCGGGGGGAAGACTCTGAGGAGAAAGGGGGGAGTGAGGACGGAATTATCGATGAGGAATCGGACAGCGAGAGCAAACAGCAAGGAGCAGCTAAGCCTATCACCCAAGAACACCCAAGTAAGAGAGCGAAGATGGCTGGCACCCCTGGGGATACAGGAAAGGCGAACACAGCAGGAAACGCAAACACAGGAAACGCAAACACAGGTAACTCCAAAAACCTAATCACCTCCAATGAGAAGCGTCCCAATGGCACGCCTGCGCGAAATGCCACCCCTACTCGAAATGCGACTCCGACGCGAACTTCGCTTGATGGCGGTCCCGGAGGCTACATGAAATTAAGTGAAAGGAAACTGAGCGAAAGAAACCTCCTCAGCGCGGCGAAAGAAACCCGATTAAGTTTGACTGAAACAAAGTATAATCGCAATAGCTTGAGTGAGCGGCTGGGAGTGGGACTGGGTCTGGAGGGGAAGCAGAATGGGAGAGGGGGTGTTGATGGCGACGCTCTGGCCAGGAGCGGGAGCAAACGCATGGGTCGCAGCGGAAGCAAGCGCAATGGGGGAGCTGAGGCGGATGGGAATGGTAATTTTTGAGATTGGAAGTCTAGAGGAAGTCTGAAAAGTAAATGAAATTAGAATCAGAGGATACGATTGCAATGATTATGTTTTCCTGCACGTGAGTGCTGCTGTGTACTATAATAACTTTGTTTGATTTTCTTCTTTGAAATGTATAATACTTCGGATTAATATCGCGATACATCATATTATAATGATATTGATCTCCCTCCCCGGGCCTCCCTCACCTCTTTCAATTCCAAAAAGGTAATAATCCTGACGGCAGCAAAGACAGGAGTTTGTCTAAGAGTGCTGGGAAGAGTTGGACATTGGGGAATTGGAACAAAAAAGTAGAAAAAGCGCTGAAAGAGAGCGAAGAAGAACAGAAACGGCTTAATGATGGAAGCTATATGAGGGAGATGGTAAGGACTTATTAATATTGGGGGAAACAGAGGGCGAATGGGGGGAGCTATATGAGGGAGATGGTAAGCTATAAAAGGATGGGAGAGAGAACCAAATTTGAAATTTTAAAGAGGGTGAATGAGGGGAGCTATATGAGGGAGATGGTGAGGAATGAACGAACGGAATGGTGAGGAGCTATATGAGATAGCTGTATGACCTTGTACGCGCCCTAAATTAATGGGGAGAGAAATAATGACCACGTTTCTTTCATGAAGAAATTATAATATCACGAGCTGTAAGTAACAGTCACCTCCAAGTTTCCAACTGACATTGTCATTCACCCGCTCCCATTCATCACCGATGACCGTCTAACACCGTCGGATGATTATCATTCCCCTCCCCAGCTCGCCGACCTAAATGAGGCCGACAAGTTGCATTGCGGGGCGCACGGGAAGTTCCACCGCTTGGGGCCCCATGAATCGTGGAACGAGGTGCTGAAAGAGCGAAAGGAGAGGGAAAATATAGAGAAGAAGAGGAAGGAGGATCGGTGAGATGATGACGTGCTTAATTGAGCCTAACGAGAGACAGGAGTTTTGTTCTTCATCGGTTCAACTGTTCTTAGACTTCATCCGTGCCATACGAACTTATCATCCTTCATCCTTCCTCCATTTCCCCTCTCATTTCCTCTCTCCCCCATCAGATTCTTCATCCATTTCTCCGTCCTTGTCTTTCTCCCCAGACACCGCCGCCTCTCGGAGCTGCAAGTGCGAGAAGCTGAAGATAAAGAATTCCACAATAAGCTCAATCAAAAGGGCGAGCAGGCAAACGAATTACGGAGCAATACAATGCTGGATGTCAAGCAGCTGGTGAAGACCGGACGCGTGAATTTTTCCAAGAAGCTCGAGGAGAAATTGCTGGGGAAGGGGAAGGATGGAGAGGACAATTCGAAAGGGGGAGAGAATTCGAAAGTGGGGGAGAAAATCGGCGGTAGCGCAGGAGAGAAAGGGGAGAAAGGTGAGAGAGGTAGTGGTAAGGGTCTTGGCAGTGGTGGTTTCGGCAGCGGAGGTTTCGGGAATGGAATCTTCGGGGCTGGGAAGACTAGTGCTTTATTGGGAGGTAGCACCAAAGGCGGCTCTGGCGCTGGCAGTCTCAACAGCAGCGCCTCGAAACAGACGAATGCGAAAGCTCTGCAGAACTCCGCGTCGAAACAAACGCGGATTAATGGTTCTGCATCGAAACAAACTCGCATCACTGGGTCTGCTTCCAAGCAAACTCGTCTCAATGGTTCTGCTTCCAAGCAAACGAAAGTCCAAAATTCCGCTTCCAAACCAACGCGTGTTAGCAAATCTGCCTCCAAGCAACCAACGTCACCTCGTTTTGGCATGGCTAAGAACGACGGTCTCAACAGCGGCAAGCCAAATAATCAAAGCGGCAACCAGAAAAATCACACCCCCGCCTTCGGTCTCGGTTCGGGGTGCTCGTCGAATTCGTCTGGTGCTAGTGGTGGGTCTCGTAACACGCCGAACAACAATAATGTGCCGGAGAATACAGCGATTTTGTTTGCTTGTACCCCTGATATGGGGTGTTTAGACGCGCTAAATGCAAAGCAAGAGATGAAACGAAAGGCGAGGGAGGCAGAAGAGAGAAGGTTGGAAGAGCAGAGAAGGTTAGAAGAGCAAAGAAAAGTTGATGAGAAGAGAATGCGAGAAAAAGAGAAGTCTAAGAGAGAGCATGACAATGTGGTAAAAGACCAGAATTTCCAGAAAGGGAATCGGAAAGACGATGGAAAGAGGATAGAATCCAAAAACCCACCTTTCTTTCGCGGTGCTAAGCGCGTGAGGGGGTCTGAGGCGTCTACAGGATCGTCTGGAGATCCGGGTCATAGTCATCATCATGCGGGGAGTAGCGCTAATAGCAGTAGCAGTAGCGGTAGTAACAGTAGTTCTTCTTCTCGTGGGAACGTTGGGAACGGTGGGAACGGTGGTAATCCAAACCCGCAGTTCAACGCTTTCGCTACGAACTCAACAGACATCTTCAGCGCGCTTTCGCAGCCGACGGTGAATCTGATTCCGGTGATTCCTGGGGTTGGAGGTGGGAGAAGCGGAAATCCAAATGACCGCTCCCCGGCATCCAAAAGGAGGAGGGTAGAGGAGAGGTGAATCAGAAGAGCCCGGACCAAATCGGGTTGCTCCCAATGCGCCGCGCAAAGACGGCAGCTATAAGCAGTATCTTTCTACACTCCTGGAATAATAGTATACCCTGTATATTAAAAGCTGTCACTCAAGCAGCATTTTCTCCGGATTTTTACAAGCGAACTTCGCCTCAAATCGGTTTTTACAAAGACGCTCCTAACGCGTCTAATTATTATACGCTTAACTTTACTCTCACTTGTTTCTTAAAGTTTATCAAAGATAGATGTTTCGATTTGAATAATTGTATTTGCACTTGTATAAGAGACCACTAATGTATAAGAAACCAAATCTCTTCAGTATTAGATCGCGTAAACTGGAAAATCCCCACTAACTGACATCGGAAAATGAAATTTCACAGCGGTAAGAAATGAAAGTCGGAAAGCAGCGCTACGTAGCAGAATTGCGCATTTCCGCGTAAGCAGAATTTTCTTCTCAAACGGAAACAACACCAGCTATAGAACAATGAACAGCATTAGCAATACACGACCATTATCAGAATTTTCTTCTCAAACTGAAACAATACTATTGGATGGCAATACGTTGCCTGTTTTCAGAATTTTCTTCTCAAATTGAAACTGGAAGTTGCAATACTAGCAAATTTACGCGGGTACTAGTGTCACTATTATCCAGTACCACTCTGTATTATATCAATATTCCGCGTAGCTGAAAATACTTGGTTGAAAACACGCATGATGACAAGCACTCTCCCGTACCGGCGAACTGACCCTCGGTGAAGCGAGGATTTGGTGTTTATATTGAATCGGCCGTCGCATTTCTTAAAATCGTTTCTTTCATGTCATAGCGAGGTCGCATAGTCTTCAATTAATACGGTAATGCATTTGAAAGTTAAGTAAATGATTTAAATCCCGTTTCCCATACGCTATGTGTTTGCATACGACAATGTACAATCAGTTTATAATGATGTTCAAACCATCCACACCTGTATCATAATCTCAACAACGAATGAATCTGTATCATAAGCTCGCCAAAGGATGAATCTGTATCATACTATAAGCTCGGTCACGTCTCTGTATCACATGACATAGCCGACTTTCGCATCCACAAAATGGAAAAAACCCGCATATTCCGATGCAAATCCAGAAAATCAAATATTGTACATTTCTCGGACCATCTTTGTTTCAAATGGGCGGGTAGTCCTCAGGGGTCTGCACTCAGGTGATAGTACAAAGCATAATGATTCAGTATGAATATTGCCAGATTCTAGTTCTTAGTTCTTATGCTCGTCGATCTGATTGAGAGTTTCAAGTTTCATCTTCTCGTCTGAAGGGTTCGTGAAGGTCATTATAGGGTTTGCAGTCAGTTGCTGAAGTTCGATGGATCGTTTGCAGTAGTGCTGGTATCGAATTCAATTTTTATTTCTTGGACAATCCAACCTGTCAAACCCCTTGGACAACGCAATCTGTCAAACCCCTTGGGCATTTCAATTGAACATAGTACGCAACAGAGTCGGAATTAGTTTTCACAGTATCGAAGTTTTGTAGTTCGAGTACCAAAAATGAGCGACAAACAGGACTTAGCCCCGGGCTTCAAGCCCCTGGGATTCAAGCCGTTGCAGGGTGAGGAAATTCTGGAAATCATATATGTAGAATCATAGCTGCCCTTCAAGGGGTTCAACATGATTCAACATATGATTGTTGCAGGGTCAGGAATTCTGGAAATCATGTACGCTATGGATTTCCAGTGGTATCACTACTGAGTAATTTAAATTATTGCTCCTCAAATTATTAAAGTTGTAACAGTATTACACTGCGTTCTCGAAACTAAAACCTCCCTCTCCAGCCCCTCCCGTCCTCTTCCGCGCCACTATCAGCATATAAACATTTATCCGCACACAACGTACGATACACTCTTTTCCCCTTCCCCAGCCCCTCCAATCGTCGCCCCTGGCTCGATTCCTGCAACGCAGACGGCTCCAGCCCAAGCAATGCAGCCTCCTACCGGCATCGCTCTTCCCACCTTCCAGTCTGGTTGGTTCCCAAGGGGGCATTGATGAATTTAATATCATTTACAAAACTTCCACGAAAATTTTACGAGAATTTAGGAAGATGCGGGTCCTTGATTGATGAGATTTAGAGAAGACTGCATGGACTTCTGATGTGCATGAGTTTTGTTACTGTATATTAAGTATTTAACCTTAAAAGTCCCCATTTCTCTAAAGTCATTGTTAAAACGGTAAATTAAAATTATATGAGAATTTCAATTCTTGAATAAGGCTAAGCTTCGGCCTATTAGTAGTATTGATCCCACTTCCTCCACAGGTTCCGCCCGATTGATACCACTTCGCTGTCGTCATCTGCCCGAGCGAGTCCGGCACCAGTACAGAGTGGACAGAGCAGTCCAGCCAACAATACGGTCGGCGCAGTAGGTTTTGGCATGCAGCAACAATCGAGACTCCAGGTGCAGCAACCGCGGGCAGTGGCGTGGGGAGGGCAGCAGCAAGTAACTTTATTAAGTCAAATGAATTCGAAAATTTCACATTGGAGAAATTCATATAAGATGCTTATCGACCGGACTACCGACATAGATCGGTCGCCGGTGGACAATTGGGACGAACCAAAAAAACTTAGTCTTATTAACCATACGCTGCAAAGTGACATATACTTCATCTCACAATCATCTGATTAAAGGTAGCAGGCGCAGGCTTACAACAAGGAAGGGTAGCCAACCCTTTGAGAACGTCGCCACTACCACCGCCTGTCTCAGCATCGACCATTGATCCAGAACTGGAGGGGTGAGGTTGCTATATGACAATTTTCTGCTTGATTTTCCATTCTTAGTTCATCAGATTCTGCTTGGCTTTATACCCCCCTGGGAAACTGCGAATCAAATCTCCCTAAGTATTACCTTCTCCCCCAGCATCCGCATCATCCGAAGACGTAAATAGTATTAATCGGCTAAATTATCGTCCTCCTCCCCAGCATCCGCATCATCCGCAAAACGTGTGGGCTGGCGCAGATTAGTGTGGAGACCGCACTCATGGCTTTTAAACTATCCGCTGACGATCGCGATCGGCTTGGCAAAACGCAGTTTCAGGAAACGTGAGGGAAATTATAATAAAGATTGCCTCGGGAAATTTAAGGCCAAATTAAGTCCGCCAAACGTGAAAAACACTTGGACATAAGAAGTTAAAACCACCTCGCTGTCAAACAACTCTGGCAAAGACTAAGTTAAACAACTCCGAATTATAATACAATCTGAATTCCCCAATTCCCCACCTCAGATACGTCAACCTCTGCCGGTCAATTGGTATCACGCTGCCGAATCAGGATACGCAGAATGCCGTTTTCCAGTTATTTGACCGTGACTCGAACGGATACGTCGATGCCATGGAGCTGGTTTGTGGTACGGAGAAGTATCTAGTGGGTGCCGTGTCATAATTTATTCCCATGGATTATGAAATTTATGATAGATCGAATCCATTAATACAAAGAAATACGCTGAAGTTCTGAACCCAGTTCTCACCGATATCTCTCCCGATGCAAACCGAATCCGCGTATCGAAATATGTCTCCAAAACCAGGCGTCGCCCTATTCTGCAAGGGAAACGAAGAGGAAAAGATACACGCGATATTCCAGGTGTTCGATGGGGATAGGTGAGGAAAGAAGAGAATTTGAAAATTCTGAGAACTTGAAAAAGAGTACAACATGCACCTATAGGCTATTATCCTCACACTGAAGTGACTAAATACTTAATTAAATACTTAAATCTAATATTACTGATCCCTTCAACAAAAAATTAAACGAGATCCTCCTCAATGACAAGCAAAAAAATCCCAAAACAGCTACATCTCGATGGACGAGATGTTCCAGTTCCTCAGCTCGATTTACAAGGTCGTCCTAACAGGCAATATCTCGCAGACCATGCACGCTATGGGTAAGGCAGTATCTCGCGAGGATTCATTTGAGTGCCGTGGGTGAGGGGATGCATGCTATGGGTGAGAGGATTTGATATTAATTTTGACTCGAACCAATTGTGACTCGAAATGAGAAATCGAATACTTACTCTGACTGCACAGTCCGATGAGAGTTTCCTGCGATGAAACTTCAAATTATCCATAGTAGTGTACTAATCTGGCTATTACACAACTCCCAAGGCTGCGAAGTCGAATCTCCCGAAGATCTCGCATCGATCACGGCTCTGGAGTGCTTCCGCCAGGCTGATCTGAATGATGAGGGTAAGCTTGAGTGCTTCCGCCAGGAAAATCTGAATGATGAGTAAGAAATAATTTCTCTGAATGATGAGGGTAAGAAACAATCCAATACCTGAAAAATTCCAAATCGCATTACATTATTAAGGTAAGCTCAACGTCGAGGAGTTCAAGAATTGGTTCTACGCACCGAAGCATGACCCGGTTTACATGCACCAGCCGCTGAGGAAGGTGATTCAGTGATTCGCAGTAGGTGGATACGGTGGATCTCAATCACTATTAATTGGAAGTGGTGAGTTGGAGAAGTACACCAAGGGAGGAGAGTAAGTATTTATAGTTCAGTTGGTGGTGGAGGTGAAGATTTGACATTTCACCTACAGTTGTTCCCGAGGAATGCATAGATTCTAGAATACATTTTCATAAAGTTCATCCGAAGAAATAGATCTTGAAACGCAAATTTGCTGTTAGTATTTATCTGATCAGAAACAAAAGAACCAATGATAACAAGAGAAAGAGTCTCACAATGAGAGAAAACGTTGTATTAGTTAAGCAGAGAGAGTCACAACCGGTGATCCAACCAAGAAAGTAAAATCCTCAGAGAGTGGCATCGCAAAATTCGTCATTACTAGCGAGAGACAAGTAAAGTTCCAATCGTTTCTAGTCATCGGCTTGCGGGATTCGTTTCTAAGGGGGCAGCAAGTGATTACACTTGATACGAGAGCGATACACGACCGTCGAAGTCCGCAGGCGTGATTACTCCTGTGCCCCGTCCCGCATAGCAACATAGAGTAACTATTAGTTACTGTTAGAGAGTTTGACTTCCTTCATATGAATGAGCATACTTGGTTTCAGTCGTCAACTCAGCATAATAAATCATATTCCATGGTCGAATCCGACGTTTCGCAGGATTCACAAGACGCATTCTTTACCAGAGACACAGTTGAAGAGGTTCCGATATAATATTTCGGGAGAGTAACGGAGTTATAGAAGAATCTAATAGGCCGATTAGATTCAGATGAAATTGAAAAGACGGTTGATGATCTTTGATTGCTTGTTTTTTTCAGTTCAGTTCACTTTTTCAGAATTTGATCTCCAGAAATTGTGGGAGGTGCATTCTCTATATTGATTGCCTAATATCAAACAAATCCAGTCCAGCGTGAGAGGTTGTCAGTGAGGAGTGTGAGGTGCGAAGTCGCAAAGTAAACCAATTAATCTAGCAAGTATTAGCACCTTTGACATTACCAAGCATCCTTTTCAAGCATCAGCAAAGTTAAAACTTAACATCCCTAGGCTTGGGCTTTAGAGTATTAATTATTGGCACGACTCCTACTCCGGAATCGCCTCCTCAGGAATCTCAGCCTCCCAAGATGTCCGCTCAACTTCTACTCTTCGTGGTTGGTGGGGCGTTTATGCTCCACCAATTTAGCTTCTTCGCCATATTAGGGATCATCCTCATGATGTTTCTCGCCGTCACCAGCCATCTGATATTGAATCAGGAGACGCTGCTGTAAGGAAAGGTTATTTAAGAAAAGATGATTTTGACTTAGGAGACGCTGTTGTAAGGGCTAATTAATAATTCGAAGAGGCCGTCAGCATGGAGCTTATGCTGAAGATTTTTTCTCTCTTTTTTTCCATGGACCTGAAACTGACTCGTTTTAGTGAGGGGTATGTTAAGTCCAGAAAGCACGTACTTAACCCTCTCGGTATTCGCCCACGATTAACAAAATGAATCAACGATGATTAATACTTCATCAGGTATGTCCCAAATCCCTTCGGTAACATGCCCAAAGTGGAGGACAATCCAGAAACCTACCGCTCACCGTCGAACGTGGGGATTAAGGTAGGGAGTTGTGTTTGTAGAGCAACATGTAAAATGATTTCCAGATTCATATGTTGTAATTGTTCTTGAATCTTCTTACTATAGACGTGGCATTCGAATCGGATACAATACACCGCCACTCTAATTCATGACAATCGAAATTCAGTTGGACAAGCAGAATCCAATGGGATAAGCAGAATTCGGTGGAATCAATTCCCCTCAGTTCGACGACATTCGGTTCGAAGCTCTGGATGGGACGAAGATTCACGCGTGGTTCATGAAAGCAAGTGATACTGGGAGCGAGTCTGAGTGGAAGAAAAGGCCGACGCTGCTGTTTTGTCATGCGTAAGAGGGATTCATTGTGGGATCCTTAGGGTGGATTGGGGAAAGTGGGTTGGGAAAGTGGAAAATGCTTGTTAATATCAAGAGTGTCGAAAGGTGTTTTTTTGGGGGACGAATTACTGGTTATGATTCGTATTAGTCCTCTGATTGGAAAACAAAATGTAAAATCCCTGACTTGAATCCCCCAGCAACGCGGGCAACATGGGACTGAGGATGCCGAATTTTAGGGATATTATCCAGAAGATGCAGCTAAACATCTTCGCGTTCGATTACAGAGGGTGAGAGAACTAATGAAGAACTTAATGGCGAGATGGAGGCAAATGACACAAATGTCCAGTTTGGCATTGAAATAGCGTTTTAATTAGCGAAAACTATACACTGTCACGGCGAGTACAACATGAAGATGAACTGATAGTCAATCGTGCCTACTTCAAAATTCTTCAACTTAACCCAGCTACGGCGCCTCCGACGGCACTCCCAGCGAGGAGGGTTTGATTCTTGACGGTCTCGGTGCCCTCCGCTACCTCAAAAAAACCTACGGAGTGGAGGAGACTTATATTTTTGGGCGATCTCTCGGCGGCGCTGTGGCAATCGCGACAGCGGAGGCAGCGCAAGAAGCGAGCGATGGGAGCTTGTATGTGAGGGGGAAAGTTTGAATCAGTGGTTTGGTTTCATGGTTACAAAAAATACTCAAGACAAATGATAGTCCTCAAGGCAAATTGCGTAACATTTAAATGATTTAATTTCTCTCTCAGTGACAGTCCTCAGTCAAAAATGATAGCCCCTCGTCCTCAGTCTAAAGTTAAATTTCCTTCTCTCTCCCCCCAGCCCCTCGTCCGCGGTCTCATTCTCGAAAACACGTTTAGCAGTATATCGGAGCTGGTGGACACCATATTTCCCTGGATCAAAATGCTTGGACCCCTGAAAGACTACTTTTTGAGGTTGAAATGGGAGTCCATCAACCGCATACAGAACATAGACCCGGAGATGCCGATATTGTAAGACATCAACTGCATACAGAACATAGATCCGGAGATGCCGATACTGTGAGGGGTAGTGGAGTTCATTGCCAGATGGCAAAGAATGTGACGAAGTGGTAGCACTTAGTATGCTGGAGCTTGTTTTGAAGAAATTATAGTTTCAAAAGTCAGCGATCGCAATGTCAATGAACAGATTCAAATGCCAAAAAGAAAAATCCCAAAAAACACCCCTCAGATTCCTGCTGGGAGAGAAGGACGAGATTATTCCCCCGTGGCATACGCGGAATTTGTTTTCGAAGAGGAGCAGCGACAGCGCCAAAGTAGCATCCTTCGCCAATGGGATGCATAACGATACGTGAGCTAGAACGATTATTTACTTGAAAGGGATCGTAAATGTAACGGCATGCGTAATGATAGGCAAGGGGGTAAGTCGAAGCGGGCTACACATTTAATGATATCGCCAAAACCCCCCTTAGCTCTACTGTGAGAAATAAACTGTAAAACAGAATCGCATTCACTCGTACAATTTCAACGTTTCAAGGTACATGAAGGGCGGTCTAGCTTATTGGACTGCGTGGGTTGAATTCCTCAAGAAAGCCAACCAGAGGACGCTAAAACCGTTTAAAATGAGCCAAAAAAGTGTTGGTGGTACAAGTAATCTCCCTGATGCGGGCAAAGATGGGGACGCTGGAGATGGCGGCGTCAGGCGCAGGGGAGGAGAGAAAAAGGAGCTGTAGATTCGATTACTTACTGTAACTTACTGTGGTAAGTAAAATGGTAAAATTTGCAGCAGGGATGAAATTCACAGGTGACGCCATGAGACTGGTGGTATAGTGTCAGCTATGATGTCAGGAAAGAACGAACTGCAAATCATGCCCACAGATTTTTTGTTGGCAAGCAGGATAGCTTTGACGGAATCGGATTCTCTGCATTAAGTATGATTCCGAATGCATCACTTTCAATTCAATGACATATGCACTGGAAAGAAATCAAATGATAATCGCGCCTCCAATCACTGAGTGATCATTACTTATTATAGCATGGTAATAATGGTAATATTACTAAGATTAGAACATAGTGGTTCGAAACGGTGGAAAACATCGTCAACATTGACAAACCATCGCATAGCAGCGCCGCCAGCGCGTGAAGAACATTGACAAAGATACAAACCACAATAATCATATTCACATCTGCCAGAGACCCGAACCGTGTCCACTGGACCGATTGAATTGCATAATTTTTTTTCATCTGATCTGCATCATGATATCAGAAGGCGAAGGCTGCAGTTGCATCAACGGCGGTGCTGTGTTTTTTTGCAGACTCGTACAATGTGAATATCGAGTAGTTGGTTCCCCATTGTCAATTTGTGTTGAGGTTGCCCGAGGTGGATCACCTGCAAAGACAAACTTGTTGTTGTTGTAGTAGTTGTGCAGGTGATTTTGCATGTTATAGCTTATATATTATTATTCATTTTTCGCAGCGGGCGTAGTGGTTGGGGTAGGGGTAGGTTTAGAATTGGTAGCGTATGTATCATGTTACAGAGGCTGAGGAGAGGAGCGCTACGCATATTTAGATAGTGGTGTGATTGACTGAAGGCTCGAAAGATGTGGCTTCCATGCAGACGCTAGAAGAAGAGTCGGCTTCAGACATCCACTAAGTTGGCAGGGGGCGAACGACTGCAAAAGCCCACGTCGACCCTCCCAAACGCCGTGTTAGGAAGTCTCTTAAACGCCACTGCTTAAGCCGTAGTCAAACCATCGCCCCTCTGTCCCGAATGCTTTCCTTCACCCCCCGCAACTCGGTCCTCCCGAGGACACTGGGAGGATGGTGGAAGCTCCTCATCGCCTCCTCGATCCTCGCACTTCTAGTGGCGGTTGGCTGGAAAACGATGGGAACCGCCAGCGTCGGAACCTGGCTGGCGGATGTGCAGGGATCTCTCGTGATGTCCCGCAGCGAGCTTCTCGAAGAATATCGCCGTCAGATGCATCATGCGCCGGCGCATGCGGAGGATGACGGAGTTGACCATAACGAGCTTTTGCACGGATCGATGATACATTTGGAATTCTATCAGCAGATTGTGAAGACGAGCTTTATAGGATTGGTGAGGGGGGAAATGAGTATCATTCTGCTAACATCGTGAAGACGAGCTTTATACCTGCACCGTGACCCCAAAAAACTGGGCAGGCTACCCCATTCATCTTCCCCCAGACCCACTCCGCCACTCTGATGCTCGCCGGAATCGCGTTGAATCTGCATCCCAAAAAACTGGGCATCCTCGGACTCGCAACCATCGTGGGCAATTCTGTGGCGATTGCGGTGAGAATTGTAGCCATGGAAATGATGCGACTGCAAACTGGTGATTCGAACTCAAAACAGAAATCATGTATGCTGCTCAAAACAGAAACTGTATCCCGAAAATTCCGATTTCAATGAATATAAATTAAACATGAACTGCTCGGAGATTCGGAAATAATAGAACTGTCGGAGGTAACCGTATAGACCTTAAGATCTCTCCACCTCGACCGAGTGTGTTAGGATAAGGATCTAAATTTAATGGATCTAATTCCCTTTAAAGGTATCCGAGTACCTCTCCACCTCGGCAGAACAAGAATTCCTCATGCGCGAATGGCAATTAGAGGCAAATGAAGTGCTGCACGCCTCAGAGGACGAAAAATCCGAGATGTTGGGGTTGTATCAGAAGCGCGGGTTGAGTCTTGAGCATGCCCAGAAAGTCACTGAAATATTGTCGCAATATCCGGATTTCTGGACGCGGCATATGTTGTATGAAGAATTGCGGCTGGATATGAATCGGCTTTTGGTGAATCCGAAAGTGGCGGATGTGAATGGAGGGATGAATGCAGATACCAATGTAAATGACAATCGGAATCAAAATGAGATTCAGAGTGGCAATGCGGAGTCGCAACAAATGAGCGGCGCGGGAAGTAGCACCTCGGCAAACACAAATACTCATACCAGCTCGCAGAACGAACTGGCTGACTTCACCGTGTTGCGGCATTCCATTGGCGTGATGTTTGCCTATCTGATTCTTGGGATCGTACCGCTGCTAGGCTTGCTATTGGGCCTGCGGCAATACCAAGCGATACTGCTGTTTGGGGTCACGGCGGTGAGGGAGGAATGTTTCAGTAATAAGTTCATACGCGTGCGGGCTGTATTACTATTTTTTAGCGACTTTACTTCCGATGAACGTAAATTTCATGTAGTAGCGAAGCCGAATCATTTACTTCCCATTTTCCCCAGATCGGCTCCTTTTTCGGTCTTGGCTACCTGACTGGGAATTTTAGTGGGAGTATCTCGAGCGTCCTCCTTGCTTCAGACTTTGCTGCCGTCGGGGTCTTGACGATGCGTGAGGAAATTTTGATTGTCAGGATTCATTGCGATGAATAGCTATCGTGAGTAATCAATTATGTTGATTGAACGAGCGTTCATTCTGCCTCATCCGTTACTTAACTTTTCGCCCTCCCAGTCGGCGCCTTCCTAATCTCGCAAGTGTGGATCAACCAATATACGAGTTCGCCCCGTGGAGTAGCTATGCGAGTCGAGTCCATCAATTGGGACTGCCTCTTCGATTACAAGAATCTTTGCCAGACGCTGGTGAGGTGGAATGATATTTGGAGTTGGATTTTTTACTTGAGCGGTGATACACAGTCTTAGAGTCTCCTACGACATTGATTTGCATTTGCATCTTGTAGTCATAAAAAAATCAACCAATTAATAGCAATTCATGATGATGTGCACTAAATTCAATTACGTTCTGCGAAATTTCAAAAATCCAAACAAAATCCCCTCTTCCAGATCGGCCTCTGGCTCGTCTTCTTTTCGTGCGTAGTGCTTTCGAAATCGCTATCGCAGTACTACCTGGAGGTCGTCTTCCTGTCGTGGATCACGTGCTTTAGTACGGGGTTGGGATGCATCCCATTTTTCTTCGTCGATAGCCTATCGAACACGTGGATGGCGAGGGCGAATCTATGTGCGAGTGGGATGATGATCTCAGCGTCGATCGAATTATTGCTGAACGCATTTTCGTGCATAGGGAATGTGTTAAGGGCACTCAGGAGGCAGGAAGCGGAGGCTACAATGGTGAATAATTTGGGCGCAGCGGTTGCTGGTTCTGAATCTTCTGGGGAACCTGTCAATTTGACGTCTGGGGAATCTGTTTTGACTTCTGGGATAGCGGCTTCTCCCGCAAGTGACTTTCTCGGATCGATCCTAGGAACTGTTAAT
>Ga0099798_10059_pt1 | contig 31549 bp, 29 predicted proteins | sample Uncmet_Sort29A_1_FD_89870 | JGI IMG/M metagenome (GOLD analysis project Ga0099798, IMG submission 89870) | Marine eukaryotic communities from CALCOFI LINE 67, Pacific Ocean - CN13ID_Sort29A_1 | ecosystem: Environmental > Aquatic > Marine > Oceanic | place: Pacific Ocean: Monterey Bay | collected...
ACAATTTTGTGTTTTACACCAAGAATCCCATCTGGAAGTTGTACCAACGCAATTATCGTTCGAACAATTACCTTCATAACAACAAATACCATTTTCAATGTAGTATGAATGGCAATTTACAGTATTTGCACACCAATCATCAGATACTTGGGGTACATTACTTTTACAATTTGACATATTTATTATATAAAAATTATTTTATTTATTTATTATTGAAACAAAACATTCATACAATACATATACACAAACACATAAAAACACATCATATACAATTGCATAATATCCAACCGCATTAAACCATCTACCAAAAAAAGATGTAGTATCATTACGAAAATATAATAAAAATAGTCCACTTATACATATAGTTACAATCATTACAATGATCATATTATCCGCGGTTTCTGTAGTATTATATAATTTCATAACACCACTGGCAATTCCTAAATAGGCAGCAATTAAAATAAAATCAAGTACAAATGTATTGACAATGTTTTGATAATAATATTCATTGACTAAATCTGTATCACCCGTTATAATTGTAGGTAATTTAAGTGTATATATACCAATCATTACCAATGTATAAGCAAATATATATGGAATATAATATTTTTTTATAAAATCTTTATCTAAATAATTTCCAACGATAAGAACGATAAATATAAAAATAGTAGCGATAAAATTCATTTATATAATAAATAATAATATATAAAAAATGTTTATAGTGATAAGTATGAATGATATCAGATGTGTATATTGGATTTTTTCAATACAACGCAAATATAAATTAAAAATACTTAAAATCCATTTTACATTTTTTGGTGATGCAATGACATTAATATTGGATACACGTTATTTATATCGATTTATATGGAATGCATATCGTCATTATATACATTTGTACTGGGGTAATCCAAAATCTAAATATTATTGTATTAATAATATTATAGAATGTCCAGCAAAAACATATTTATCACATAAACCTTTTTATACCGTTATACAATGTAGTTCACCGGATCAAATATATATATCTTATCGCGATTATAGAGTTACATTACATTTTATGTGTATGAAAGGTATTGTACCAATGAAAAATCAATATTTTAACTACGTGAGATAACTCTTCGTCCTACTTTATAGTTTGGATTCCAGAAATGATGTCGAATCATACGCTGAAGACGCATTGCAGTGATATGAAGTAATCGATATTCATTTATCCATATATCTTTACTTTTTTTGAATTTTCGTTTAGATATACACTTCCAATCCCAACTTTTATCTTTATATTGTTCAATAAATTGTAATGTAATATAAGGTGATTGTGATATTCGCATCCAATACCAATTTTTATCCGGAAAGGCTTGAACCAATTCCATAATATTTGGATTACTATTCCAATCACATAATAAATACTCCCAATTCAAATGACTTGGATTTTGAATCACATCCTCTACATTAAGCGGGGTTTTTAATCGTAATAATTTTTTCATATCCCAATTATATTGAGGGTTTGATTGTACGTGTTCTTTGGTGAGTGTAACATTTGAGTGTAACACATCGTGTTGCCAGTTTAGATCTGGATATTTTTTAATGGTATCAAAATGAACATATTGTGTTAAAAATGACCAATTCCATCCTCGATCTGGATATTCAATAACCATTTGTATATCAATATCACTCCGTTTAGATAATAAAGTATAATTCCAAGGGCGATCTGGATTTTCATAAATATACCGAAAAGGAAATTGTTGTTCATTGTAATGCATACTTAAATATGTATAATTCCAAGGAATCGATTTATAATAAATAATTTCATCGGGTGTTGCTCTACACGTAATCTGTTTCCAATCCCACGGTGCCGTGGGGTATTTAAGTATAAATGATATTGGAATGGATCGATTGATAGACAAACACATCCAAGACCACATATCTGTTACGTGAATATATTTTTCTAAAATATCTAATGGGATATTATTTCTGATAGATAACGTTTTCCAAGAAATATTTCCAGATTGTATTAATTTATATATATCAATATTTTGATTCATTGTCAATTTTTCTACATTCCAATTTTTATCTTTATTTTGAATATAATCATCCCAAGTTAATTGTGGATTAATACTCATTTTATCCCAATTCCAAGGTTTATCTGGATTGGCCAACATATATTTTGGAGGTAGATATAATGATAATATTTTATAATTCCACTGTAGATCATCTATATGTTGTATAATCAAATCATTATCAATCGATGCGATCATAGATTTATTTTGAACATTCATTTTTTTCATCCATTGAATTAAATATAATTGATATTTTTTTTCTAAAAAATGATATGTTTTGTAATTTGGATAAATCGTAGACATACATTAAATTAATTTTTTTATTTTTTTTTCATTTTATATATAAATGCACCGACATAGAGAAAATCCAAGCGCTAATATTGGCGCGTATTGTTTATTATTTTTATTATTTATTATACTAACCGTATCTACTATTAAAAATGGAAAGACAGAACAGGCTGTTACACCACCCGCTCCTGCAACCACCCCAGGTACAAAAACAATGAACGGTTGTGGTTTATTATTAGTTCTTATAATATTATTATTTTCATTAACTACCGTCTATTATGTAGAAGATGAACCTAATACAAATACAAATAGTGGTACATTAATTGTATATGGCGCGAGCTGGTGTGGATGGACAACAAAACAACGACAATTCTTAGATCAGAATAATATTCAATACGAATACATTGAATGCGGAGACCATTCGGATTCAAGATGCAACGGGACCAATGGATTTCCTACTCTTCAATATGAAGGCACAACCCAATCAGGCGCCATCTTAAGTATAGATAAATTACATTCTGATTTAGGTTATTAAATAATAACTCTTGCCGATGGATCTGTAATATGTTCTGGAAACCACTTTTGATTTGGCATCCAAGGTTTTTGAATTAAATCATCTTGATAATATTGATTATATATTTTTTTATAATAATAAGCTTCTTTTGTATGTACTTTATATTTATCTTTATTTGAATTGAATTCATTATCTGATACAATGAGATTCAATTTATGTTGTAATTGTTCTACCCAATTCAATCCAACTGCATCTGAAAAGGCTTCTTTTCGTCTCCATATAATCTCGGAACTTAAATTATTTTCAAATGCTTTTCGTAATACGTATTTTTCCATACGTTCCGCGGTTACTTTTTTTTCTTTCGGAGATATATTCATTGCAAACGATACAAAATCAGAATCCAAAAAAGGTACACGTACCTCTAATCCACATCCAGCAGTTGTTCGATCTGTTCGTAATACATCATATCTATATATATTATGCATTAATTGATATAATTCTTCAGACAATTCATCTTCATTGGGTGCATATGCTAAATATTTATATCCAGCAAATAATTCATCGGCTCCTTCTCCACTGAATAAAACTTTAACATCTGTATTTTGTTGTATATATAAACTTAATAAATATTGTGGCATACTTGCACGTATAGTAGTGACATCATATGTTTCTGTTAATTGAATTAATTCAGACAATTTAGAAAACGCATCTTCAAATTCAAATATAACTTCATGATGGTTTGTATGTAAATATGTACTGACTTTTTGTGCGTAATATAAATCAGGTGAATCTTTTAATCCAATCGAAAACGTATGCACATTTTTTTGTGGGATCAAAGAACAGATGATACTTGAATCTAATCCACCCGATAAAAAACAACCAATTGGTCGATCAGATTGTAATCGTAATTGAATACTTTTATTTAATCGGTATCGAATCTGTGTATATAAATCAGATATAGGATAAAAAGAAGTTGGATGTGGCATAAAATAATAGGGTTGTATAATATGTGAATACGGGGTTTGTATATACATATGGCCAGGTAAAAAGGGTTGAATTGTATGACCTGTTAATGCTTTTGCTTCTGAAGCAAATATTGTTTGTTCAGGTGTTTGGGTGTAAAATAAAGGGCGTATACCAATACGATCTCGGGCTGCAAATATATGATTTGTTTTGGTATCAATTAAAATAAAAGAAAACACACCTTTTAATTCTTGTAACATATTGACAAAACCTAATTTTTTGTATAATAATAAAATAACTTCACAATCACCATTTGATTGCGGAGTTAATTTATGTTTTTCAATCAAGTGTTTATAATTATAAATCTCACCATTACATATTAAATAACATTCTTCAGAATAGATGGGTTGAGAAGAGTCATTGGAACAATCAATTATCTTAAGTCTATGAAAGCCAAGAAAAATAGCATAATTCTTGATTAAAGCAATTGTAAATTTAGATTGATCAGGACCTCGATGTTGTATTGTACGATAATTAGATGTTAAATCACGTTCAGTAGAGTTTATTGGATGTATATAAGCAAATATACCACACATTTTAATACAAATGTAATATGTATTTAAATGTAATTATATAGATATTTTTTTATATATTTTACGATATGACTTTCCAAGTATTTTAATTTCTCTATTTAACACGGTTAAATAATGTTTAATATGAATAATAAATAATACATTATTATTATAATGAAATTGATATAAAAAATAAGTAAATAAAGTTTCTATAGAATCAAAGTGGTTCTTGGTATACAATCTTATAAATTCTCTAGAAGGTGGATCATATATCTCAAATGTTTTAAACATTAAACCTAGATGTTTTGTTTTATTCGTTAAATTTAAATCTCTACAATGATTACGACACGCTCTGAAATTCAAAAATGGTTCGCACATTTGATAAAACATTAACATATCAAAATGATTCAAATAAAAATATTGAATAATATCCGGTACTTTATGTACTCGAGATGAAATAAAAGCATATATATCACTACATTCTTGTATATTAAAATATCGATTCGTATATGGATTTTTAGGATATTTAGGTCCAGGTATAATATCTTCGTGGTATTCAAGAGCGCTTACAAATATATGAATTAATTCATATGACGTAAATCGAAATTGTTTTCGATCTGATATAAGATATAAAGTATCATTACTCTCAAAATCATTCATATAAAGATCATATTTATTTGCAATTTTGAGTGGAATGCATTTTTGTTTCCATATACATATATATTTTCGTGCTAAATATCTTTTTCGAGTCATATTGAATATACACTCTATATTTAGTATATTTGAATTTTTATATGAAAACGTATTCTTATTTTTATCCCACGTTAATTCCATATGTGTATTTGGATTTTCTATATAAGTTAAATGACAATATAATAAATATTGATATATACCATTTATACCATCTAAATTATATATATTGTTTAAGTGTTTATCAAACATAAAATAATCAGATTTGTGTAAACAAAAGTTCATATATTATATATTTTAATTATATAAATAATATTTGATAATATAAATGCATAAATTTATTATTATGATCGGGGTGTGTTTATTATTTATATGGTATTATATCTCTTATTCCCAAGTCATTGGAATTCAACCTGAATCAGATGAATATATAGATGTTTATTATATTTACATTAACCCTGAACAAAATCTAAACAATCACACCACGTGGTGTGAAGATATATTATTAAATGGTCCCAATAAAATAGGTTTAGAGATTCCATCTCATGCATCGGAATCAGATCTTCAATTATATTATGATCAATTTTCAGAAGCATTCCGATACCCAACCGAACGATTTAAATTTAAAGACACTCCCACAAAAGAACAGAAAGATTGGTGTAAAAAACATAATATAAAAATATCTACAAAAGAACTGTTTAATAAAACAAAGTTTTTAAAGTGATATTTAAAATTTTGTAAATATATATATAAATGCTACGATACAAACATAGATACGTTGAGTATAATCGAATGTTGCAACGCTTGGAATATTATAAAAAAGAATTGAGGCGAATTGATAATGGCCACGGGCGAGTTGATATGAAAATGTTTTTTATTAAAAAACGAAATCGAATCCTAAATCAATTGCATATGTAAAAAAAAAATAAATAAAATATTATATAATATAAAAATGCCAAGAAAATCACCTAGCAGACGTAGTCGTTGTCCACACGGACGCAAGAAAACAGATCGCCATGGTTGTAAGAGTAAACCAGGGCCCAAGAGAAGCCGGAGATCATCTAGATCTCGTAGATCACGGTGCCACCGTGGCCGTAAGAAGTCGGGAGCGTGCAAGAGAAAGCCTGGACCCAAGAGAAGCCGTCGGAGTAGAAGCCGCCGCCGTCGCTCGGGCCCCAAACGTAAGAGTCGGAGTCGGAGATGTAGAGGTAAGGGTGTAAATAAGAAAACCGGAAGATGCAATAAAAGAAAGTCGCCACGTAGGCCTTTGAAAAATCAAGCACAAAGAGAGTTCGCCCGCGAAGTAAGAGAAGCGCAGCGCGAGTGTCGTAGAGATGGGGAAATATACCACGCTATGACCGGAGAGTGCTATCGTAGGTCTGATCAAACTAGAAAACTTGAGTTAGATTTGGATGCGGCAGCGGCTGCAGCTCGCTGCAATGATCGTCAGATCTACAGAAACGGCGGCTGTAGACCTGATTTTAGAAAGCTATTATCAGCTGAATGTTTGCATAAAGCATTAAACGAGTTTCTAAAGACAAATCAATGGAAGAAAGGAACAGGAGGTATTATGACTCCTGAGGAAGCAATGGATTGGATAACGGACCGTGCAGCGACGAGACATTGTGGTGGTATATTAGATTAAAACATTTATTTATATATTTAAATAATAAACAATAGATATATAAATGATCATTGAAAATGAGGTTAAGTTGGATTTTAATAATGTGTTATTTCGACCACAAACTACAAAATTAACATCAAGAAAACAAGTGGAATTATTGAGAACGATAACATTTAAACATTCGAGGCAAAGTTGGACAGGTATTCCCATATTAGCAAGTAATATGGATACGGTGGGTACATTGGAAATGGCAAAGGTATTAAATCGTTATCAAATTATAACTTGTTTTCATAAGTTTATTGATATGAACAAAGTAGTGGAATGGTGTAAACAAGATCATACATTTCGATCATCCTATTTTGCGATTAGTACAGGTATTACCGAAAAGGATATGGAGCGTTTGGATGCGAACATACAATTGTGTCATGATAATAATGTGAGTGTTCAATTTATATGTATTGATGTTGCGAATGGGCATATGGAATCATTTATTCAGACGTGTGCAAATATTCGTTCAAAGTATCCAAATATAACTCTAATTGCAGGCAATGTAGTGGGAGGCGAGGTTGCTGAAAAATTAATCACAGAAGGCAAGGTGGACATAGTAAAAGTTGGTATTGGAAGTGGGAGTGTTTGTACAACACGATTACAAACAGGGGTTGGTATGCCACAATTATCCGCAGTCATGGAGTGTGCGGAGCGTGTTCATTCTGTTGGAGGTTATGTGATCTCCGATGGAGGTGTTTGTGTACCGGGGGACATATCGAAAGCGTATGGAGGAGGCGCTGATTTTGTAATGATGGGTGGTATGCTCGCTGGACATAAAGAATCCGGAGGAGAATTGAGTCAAGACGAAGATGGAAATGTATATGTATCTTTTTATGGGATGTCCTCATCAAATGCAATGAAAAAGTATTATGGGGGCGTGGCTTCTCACCGATCGGCGGAAGGTAAGATTGTACGTTTAAAATACAAAGGAGAAGTAAAAAATACGATTGAGAATGCACTTGGGGGAGTACGATCTACGTGTACATATATCGGAGCAAATCGATTAGAAGATATATACAATCATACCATTTTTATGTTAGTCAATCAACAAGCCAATCAAATCTATTCTTAGGGTGCTGATTTATGTTTGAAGGGACGTTTTTTTGAGATGCGTATAGGAATAGGAGTTTTTGTATTATATTTATTTGCGAACATATATCCACAATAAATACCAATACTATCCCATAGTATATCGATAAAATCTTGACATCCCAATGCGTGTGCTTCATAACATTCCCAACAAATACCAATGAGCAAAATAATCCACCATAATCGAGGACAAATAAATGTAATTAAAGCATACATAAAAATATGAGAACCTCCCCAAGCAGATAGTAAACATTGATTTAATGTATCCTTATTATCACTTTCACCAAATGGAGAGTAATAATTATCACCTCTTGTAGATAATACAGGTTTTAACATATCAGGACAAGAAACTAAACAACTATCACTACTTGTAAATATAGATATATTATACGTACTTATAAATATAGTAAGCCATAAATTCATAAACATAATCACAGTAAGCATGACACATTCTTGTGAATAAGTTTGGTAAGGATATCTTAACAATTTATGATCATACAATTGATATATTATAATAATAAAAATTATAAGAAGAATATACAAATCAGTAACCGTTAACATTTTTATTATGTAATAAAAATGTACTTAAATTATAAAATAATTATTTTATAATTCATTCTAAAACGAATTATAAAATAATTATATAATATTTATGATGCTTTTCAACACAAACATACATATTCATTGGGCTTCAATAAGCCTGAATGAATTTAAACAATTACTCGAAGAATATAACATCACCTTAGGTAAGATGTATCGTGATGTACACTTGATTGCAAAAAACAAACACACCAAAGAAGAATATGATATCAAAGATATGACAGGTTCTTTCCTATACTTAAATGAGGAAATAGATAAAATATTTAAACTAGCGGGTGTAGATCACAGAGCGGTGATCTTTCGAAAATATAATGAGAGTGGACAAGCCATTCTAGACATTCCATTATATAATTCAGCGATTGAGTATACGGTTAAATAAATTACACGTTTATCCGTTCCAAAATACGACGTAGTCTGTCTCTCCAAGCCTCATCGGGAGTACAATGTAAAACCGTTGGTTTAGATTTAAACATATGAGGTTGACCGCATATCTTATCTCCACAATGATCCATATTCGATTGTAATGATTTTATTTCTTTTTTTTGATCTGATATTCTGTGTTCCCATCTTCCTAGCGGAGTAGGCTTTGCTTTATAAAAAAATCGTCTCCACATTATATTTAATCATTTATATTTTAAATGGGAAAAAAGTTAATGTATATAATAAATAATTTTTAATAATATTTATTTTAATGAAGGATTAAATTTTATCGGTCATATTTTAATTAGTATTATTTTATGTTTTAATTCCAAAAGCCCAATTAATTATTTTAATATTTGTATCTCTTGGGTTTGGCGCTTTGCGTGAATATATTCAAAAAAAAAATGGCCATTTACAGTATAAATGGATGTTATATACTGACATTGTATCTTGGGAAATTGGTGGAGTAATATATTATTATATTAGAGGTCCATTAAAATTGTATAAAATAAATCAAGGTTATAAAAAATAAAAATAGAAATAAAATTAACTTATTTTTATTTTTTCTTATAATGCTGTTTTTGTAAAAAAATCTCAACAAACATCATCTTAATTCCACGTTCTCTATTTCCGGTACATCATAATGAATAAGTATATCTAAATGACAATTCAACCTTCCCGGTGTGAAATGTGTACAATATGTTTGATTATCAAATTGTATATCCTTATGCAATTCTTGATAATCTGAAGTTTCTAATCCTTTTTTACGATACAATGTAGTAAATGTGTAATCTTCTTGATAATGGATGGTATCCTTGATTTGAATATCCGTTAAGTTTGCTTTGTATTGTGTATAATCCAGTAAAGTATATGTATCTTTATCGTATGTATACACGCGAAACGCTGGAAACCGATGATCCGGCATCAAGCTTGGAGTCACCACTCCCGATGAGTATACATTGCCATTTCTTTGAAACAATATGAATTGATCGTTGTGCGAATGTCCGTACCATTGATACCGTATCACGTCTCTATACTCCCAAAACAGAGAACTCATCATTTTATTATACGCATCCGTGGTTTCACCGGCGGTGGGAAAGATATGAGAAATAAACCAAACCTTTTCTTTTCTCTTTCTAGATACATCCAACACACGTCGTAACCATCTCATCTGGTAATCTCCTTGTATATTGATTTCATTTCGAAATAAATTATGACTATCGTAATAAATACTGTTAAATGAAATTAACCTTGTATTCTCATTCAATAATATCGTATAATATCCACCTTCCCCGAATTGAGTCAATATATCATCGGGTAATGAACCGTGCATACTATGCGCAAAATCTTTTAATAACATATTATATTCGATAAACACGGTTTGATCAATGGGCCACGTATCGTGATTTCCTAGATTTGAATAAATAGGTATGTTTGGGAAATATTCCTTCATACTATTAAATATATCTGAAACACTTTTCTTGACGACTCTGGGTATATTTATGATATCGTGATGACCCACCGAATCACCTGTGTACAATATCATATCGATTTCGGGTTCGTTTTCTTGTATCCAAGACAAAGTTTCATTTAAAAAATACGGCGACACATCACAGTTATAATCACCCCATTTTGAGGCGGGGGTAGAACCGGAGATAGGGATGTCAAAGTGATGACAACATCCTAATCCGGTATCACCCAATACACATTGTGTAGGAGCACCAATTGTATAATAAGGATCATAATGAATATCTGTGATATGTAACATCTTACTCAATGCAATTATAATAGATAAAAAATAAAACATTTGTATATATTACAATTTGTTTCTAAATTGATTTAATTATAAATATCATATATATATTATGAAACCTATTATTATCTCAATCGATGGAAATATTGGATCTGGTAAATCCACCTTTGTACAATATCTGAAAGAACATACCGATTATTACGTATTAGATGAACCCGTGGATGAATGGATGAAATATAAAGATGAATCCGGTACCAGTCTAATCGAAAACTTCTACAAAAACCAAACGAGGTGGTCGTATACATTTCAGAATTTCGCATACATCACTCGATTGAAAAAATTAAAAGACGCGATCGATGCGGGTCACCCTATCATCATCACGGAGCGTTCCATCTTCACCGATAAAAATATATTCGCGAAGATGTTATACGAAGATAACAGGCTCAATAAGATGGAATGGGATATGTATAATTATTGGTTTGATTTCTTCAAGATGGAATTAGATGGTATGGTGTATCTACATACATCTCCCGAGATTTGTAGACAACGTATACAACAAAGAGCTCGGCAAGGAGAAGAAGGTATACAGTTTCGTTATCTACAAGAACTGCATCATCAACACGAGAAGGTGAAGAAGGATTGTCATTACGTTGAATTAGATGGAAATCAAAACTTTATCAAGGACGAAACAATACGAAACGAATTGCTTGAAAAGGTAAAAACATTTATTAATAAATTATAATATAAATGATCATTGTATGTATTTTTATTACAATATTAATTTTAATTATAATTTATTGTGTGTCTGTTCAAAACACACCCGGTTGTGCTTGTGAAACATATGATGATATAGAGTTATCACCTAAATTATCGAAAGAAGATATTCGACATTTGAAAAAAGGTCAAAAAATAATGAGTAATATGTTAAAAGAATTTGATCGAATTTGTCAAAAACATAATATTAGATATTTTTTAATTGGTGGCTCTTGTATAGGTGCAATTATGTATAAAGGATGGATACCTTGGGATGGAGATGTTGATTTGGAAGTACACGAGGATGATTATGATAAATTAAAAAATGTATTAAAAACAGAGTTACCAAAAAATATGTGGTTTCAAAATGATGAAACTGATCCATATTATCCTAAAAATAATAATATTATAGGAAAACTCCGAGATCTAAATTCTTGTTATATTGAATATACAAATAATGGAGGTACTAGTTGGCATAATGGTTTACAAATAGATATAAATATTTATAAACAAGATAAAAATGGTAATATCTTTTTTCCAGATAACAAAAGTGTTACATATCTAACAACCGATGATATATATCCTATACGTCGCGTCCCGTATGAAGATTTTACAGTTAATGTTATGAATAATTCAAAAAAATATTTAAAAAAAAACTATGGACCAATTACAAAAAACGTACCCATCGAAAAAAGATTTCCCCACGAAGGGAAGATGGATGCCGACAAAACGTGTGCATTTCATTATAAAAAGTATCCTGAATTATATAAATAAAATATTTTCCGATTTTTAAAAATTATCATTAGACATCCATTCGTCTAGCATTTATATTAAATGTGATTGCACTTATTTCAATCATAAAAGATAAATTAGGCGATACATATTATAATAAATGGGTTCAATTGTTAATTACATTTTTTGCATCAACGAGAAGGTGAAGAAAGATTATCATTATATCGAATTAGATGGGAATCAAGACGAATTGCTTGAAAAGGTACGTAAATTTATTAATAAATGATAATATAAATGATAAAAAAGTTAAAAAAGTTAAAAAAACGTGAAAAAAAATTAATGTTTACACAATTATCATTACACGATCTTATATTTAAAAGTCCAAATGAATCTTGTGGTACTTTTGATCCATCTAAACTTAACACATTATATGCACACAATATATCCGATCCATCAGAACTCCCAGAATTGTATTCTTTATCAGAAAAACCAATACGTAAAAATTGTACATTTACGGGAATGAATACACAACCATATATTTGGCATACACACGTGGTGACTAGTCGTTTTTATCCTAGTTACGAAGATCTTAGAAAAGTAATTAAACACAAACATATTAAAGAAAGCATCATATATACTCCTATGGGACAATGGACACTTGAATATTTAGGTGATATGGAATGGAATGAAATGTTAACAGATGTGTATATAGATCCAGAAATACGCTATAAACATAATATTAATGAAATCAATTTCCTATTAGATCAACATATATATAATACATTTCCAATTCAAGATATAAATAACAAAGGATATAACCAAGAGTGGAATATAATTATATTTAATTATATAACATATATACAAAAATTATTTGGCGAAGGATATAAGATAACATTTACTTCTATACCAGAACATCAATATAAAAATAATTTTATTATTTAAATTAATAAATAATAAAATATAAATGAAACAATTCTTGTTTGGTAAAAAAAGTATTCATTTACAAATAAAGATACTTATACAGAATGGGAAAAAAAGATTGTAGATTATTATCGTAACGAAGCCAAAAAATTTAATTATAATACAGTAATACCAACAAAAAAAAATCCAACATTTGTAATTCAAAAAAAAGTTAAGATTGTAATCGATCCTTGTTATGGTGACGACACATGTATTTCAGAAACCGATATAGATACATTAAAAACAATTGAAAAAAAAAACCTATAAAAATATATCATACGGGTAATAATAAACGAGATAATGTATCATATGGATATAAAGACGGTAAATTTAAATTAATAGCGTTTGACGCAGGTGGACATACGAATGAAATTATTCTTTCTGGTTCGGGAAAGAAAACTCCAAAATGGGTAGGAAATTCAATTCGATTAGATAAAGATACAAACATAAATGATGATTATAGAGACAATATAATAGAAAAATGGATAGACGCAAGTAAAAATCAGAATATAGAAATGGAGGCAAACTTTACACAAGTGTTTGAAGATTTACAAACAAATTTTTTAAATCATGAAGATTTTAATTTTGATCATCTATTGATTCGATTTGTAGAACAAGATCCTGTTTTTCGTGTGTTGGTGTCTCCATCGGATATTAAAAACAATTGGAAGAAGTATTATATAAGAATATATGGAAACGAAGGTGTACACGCGAGGGAGGCCTCCACAAAAGAAGAAAACAAATTATATTGCGCAGTTGATTTACAAGTAGGGTTTATAACGACCAATATTAATATACATAATATTAATAATGAATATATGTTAGTGGAGGATTATATGCAATCATTATGAATGACATATTCGAAATGAAATTTCATTATCTTTACGATATATTTTTATAATATCATTATTTTTAAAATGATAATATTTGGATACCGGATCGGAACTGTATATAATCGGTAATTGAGTACCATATTTGTTTATAAATTGTTGAGCATCCTCATCGGATAATTTTTCGTGTTTTGGTACATACTCATGTTGTGTAATATTAAATTGCAATTCAGATATAGAAAAAAATTCAGTTGTTAAGTTATGTAAGTCCATTAATAATTTTTTAGCAGAACTTGTTATATTTTTATATACCAATATAATATGATTTATATCTTGCTCCATCGCAATCGATATAAATTCTTTCGTGTGTTTTATGTTTAATTTATCAATATCCACATAAAACACGATTAGAGATGTCTCTTCTTTTGTATATATATTTTCATTTTCGTCATATAATATATATCCACGACCATCTGTTAACATTTCATGGCATATATATTTTGCTTTTTGTATATCCATACTTCAAATAAAAAAAAATATATATTATTCATTTTATAAATGAGTTCTGTCATACAAAATGAAGCAAATCAACAATTATCAACGGAAAATATCCATAAAAAAATATACAATGCCTTAGTAAAAAAAAGGTGTGAAATACGCGGTCAACAAAACACTGTTTCGTACCGAGACGGAAAACGCCGATATCTCTAAAAGTTTAGAAGGTGAATCTCCAAATGTAAGCGTCGAAGGAGAAGGAGAAGAAAGTTCAATCACTTCCTCTTCAGAAGAAGTATCCGAAATGGAATCCGGATCCGTGAAAATGCCCGCCGCAGAAGGTTTTGTAATTACCGCCGCCGTCAATGCGGGGATGAGTAAATTATGGGATAAAGAATTCCCCCCACCTCGGTCGTTTGCTCAGACCGAATTAATCCAGATGACCAATATGGCCATTACACAATCTTTATTTATATTAAGAAAAGCCGCGATACGAGCCACGAGGGCAACCGAGGGTGATGAAGATGCGGAGGGTAGTGAAGCTGAGGGTAGTGAAGCTGAGGGTAGTGAAGGTGGCGCGGATGCAGGTGCGGATGTTGCCGCCGATGCTGGCACAGATGCAGCCGTCGATGCAGGTGTGGACGCCGTTGCCGATGATATGGTCGATACCGTCGCAACGGGCCTTGTGGATGATATGATGGAGGCCGCCGCGGGGATGGCGGTGGGCGCCGTGCTGGTTGCCATTAGTTTTGCCTGTCAACAAAAAGGAGGGGGAGAAGCCGAAGCCATCGCTTGCGCTCCCTTCCAATTACTAAACGAAGCCATCGGGGCCGTGGTGGGAGCGGTGGTCTCGACGTTTAGCTGTTTGTTTACGTCGTGTCATCACCCCCCACCACCCCCACCTCCGTTGGGCCCACCACCGTTATCCGAATCCGTCTACCAAAAAATACTAAATCGATACTTGATGTACAGGAAAGCCGGGAATGCACTCCCTAGTTTTATATCTTCACAGAACGATGTGAACCAATTTCTCACGGATCTAAACAATGAAATCCATAACAATTTAATCGTGGAGTACCCCAAGGTCGTCTCCAATCAATATAAGAAGTATAGTTCAAGTATATACGCAACAAAAAACATCCTTGCATCAGATAATAATAGTTTTAACCCGATCGATCATCAGGAATACGAGGATATGAGCACGGACAATCATATGCCATTCTACAAATTGATCTATGTATTGCAACAACGAAATCAGTCGGTCATTCACGACATCAACAAACTCCGGTTCAGGGGAATCAAAAAATCTAAATTAGAACCGTTGTTTCGGACATTAAACCGCTTACACTTACAAAGTGATCTTCGTTTACATCACTCACCTTCTTTACGAGACAATCCAAAGAATATGCAGATACCACCGTTAACAGACATCAACGAGCATTGTACATTTCACTCGGATTGTCACACCGGGTATTGTGCGAAACCCAAAGCAAATCAAGACGATTTGCTTGTAAAAACAAATCGTTACGATCTTCCTCAGATATGCAAGGATTGGAACAACGCCATTTTTGATAATACCACAAGTGGACCCAACGCAAATGTACGTGGGGGAACGTGTAATGAAGAAGGAAAATTATCGAAAAATTGTCTTGAATTATTACGATGTGAGAATGGTATACTTCAATCGTACCCATCAGAAGGAGGTGGAGCTCGACCATTGTTGGGATCACCATCTAATCCCAACGCTTTAAAATATGCTTCCGATCAAGATATTGCGGCAAAAGGACCTAGTGTATACGAAACGTGTAAACCATATGGGATTACATTTAAACCATCAACAAATAACCATTATTGTGATTGGGATCCAAACTCCGGTCCCTTTTCTGATTTTACCGTACATACCGATCAAGACCTAAAGGTGTGTAAATCATTGCTGTCGACACATTATCACGATACTATCTTTTACAAAAAAGAAGATACTCCTTTAACTAATTTAAATTGGTATAAATTTGAAAAAAGTGAATTAGAAACGGCGTGGCCGAAGAAAAAAGACCACACCATATCGGAATTGTGTAAATTACACGCAAATCAATGGGAGGATGCCCGTTATATTTCGTGGGATGATACCGATTGTTACATACACATAACAGGAAACAAACCACAGCTATCCTCGTTAAACACTCCGTGGCAACAATCGTGGAAAGACAAACAAACAGATGGAGTTATTCCATCTACAGTGTATTCCAAAATCCAAATGGTATCAAACATCACAACAACAACTCCACCCGCACCAACGACGACTACGTTGTCACCTACAACGACGACTACGTTGTCACCTACAACGACGACTACGTTGTCACCTACAACGACGACTACGTTGTCACCTACAACAACTAACCCTATGGGAACGTGCTTCCAACGCTCTTCTGAGTGCCCGAGTAACCCAGATCACCCGACATTATCCGATGGTGAATGGAGCGTCGACTATTGGGGACACGAAAACGCAGACGCGGACAATAACAATGTGCAATGTCTCGCGAGATCTGCAAGTCACTGGGAATTCTGCGGCATGACCAGCGGCACCGTCGATGTCATGTTCGCGTATGCTGATGGTGGTGCAATGCAGGTAACGACCAGCGCTGACTCCGAGAACCGTGGACAAGATGAGTGCTGGAGTCTCATCACAGAATGCCAAAACCACCCGGACGCAGACGAAGTCGGCGCGTGGCAGCACGACACCTGGGGAGAGGCTAACGAGAATGCAGGCGACAGCCTATGGGACTGCACTAGGCGGGCGGTGCACAAAGCCGAATGGTGCGGCAACACGGCAAGCACATCTTACAATGGTGTCCTAGTGACTGTGAACCCGAATGCAGAGGTTCCATGCTCCGCATCATATGTGACGCAACAAAACTGGAACTGTGACAACGCGATCCAGCTGGCCGGCAGCTACAGTGGGGAGGATGGTACTCCTGGTATCACCGGGGACGAGTGTGCACGGCTGGCCGCCGCCAACACGGAGTGCTCGAACGTTATTAACTACTACCCTCAAGGCACTAAGTATGCCGGGGTGTGCAATTGTGTGAGGAAGGATAAAGATTGTAATGGGTGGGGGGAGGGGGGTGGTCAAGTTGCGTACGTGGTGTGCCCGCCGTCGCCTCCTGCATACTGTTCCAGTAGTCGCCAATGGGATACAACAAACCCTCTGTGTACAATTGATAGTGCAAATAGTTGTTTAAATATATGTAAATCTAACTACGACGGCGACGATAGCTGGGGGGAGTGTACGAGTAGTATAGGCGTGTTTGAAAAATGTGATAATTCAACTGATTCGGTTTCATTTAATGATACTCGTTGTAACAACGATCCCCCAAGTGCTTTGTATTTTGAAAAGCGAATCCCAGGTGGGTGTGAAGCTTGTTGTATACCAACGACACAAGAAGGGTATACAAACGCATCTATATTAGATACTTACACAGTGATGAATATCGATGATTGTAATCGTATGTGTATGACGAACAACAAGTGCGTGAGTGTAAAGTGGGAACAAAATGGAACATGTTCTCTATATGATGGAGAAGTCAGCGATGCTCATTATACAAAGAAGAATGGTGATCAGCCGTACACGGTTTCAAGTGATTGGAGTGAAGCAACCTCCGTGTGGTTGGGGGAAACTGTATATTCAAATGGTAAAGACGAATGGAAAAATAATTTATTAAATCCGGGTTTATCAGAGTTCCCGGTGGAGTGTGCACTTGATGAAAGATGCCGAGAACAAGAAAATACCAATTATCCAGGGAATAATATTCCGGATAACCATGACACTTCTATCACAAACATATCCGATTGTGTACAAAAATGCATTGACAATCCAGATTGTGACCGATGTACCTTTGTAGAAAATAATCCTGATCCAGGTTTAGATGGATGTTGGTTAAAATCTCATCCGGATGGTGAAACACTTACCCCAGCATCAACGGTTGGTATGACATCGGTGAACGTACGCAAAGATAATTATGGTTATGGTCCACCCAATGGTGATGACTACTTTCGTTCGTGTAACGATCAAGATCTGTTTGTCATACGAAACAAACGAAAACAACATAACGGTTTGCCGTATGATGAAGAGATTGATGGACCCGCGATCAGTATATACAATACAAAACAAACCTGTGAGGACCAGATACACACTTATGATTCCACAGTAGAAGATTCGTTATACAATAAATATAGTACAAGCGCTCCACTAAGATGTCAATTGTATAATTCAAGTGATACGAATTATTATATAAACACAAAACGTTATCCTCATAGTATTGAAGATGATTCTACCAATTCGGAGTTGCAATATTATAATAATTTCCGAGATGATTGTATACAAAACGAAAATATACTGCTTCCTTTTATTATACGAAATACGATTGATTATCCAGGGAATGATATAAACGAAAACGGTACTACAGTTACAGACATAAATGAATGTATGCGATCGTGTATAGATAATGAAGAGTGTGACCGAATCGCGTATGGACCGGAAATTAAAACTTGTTGGTTGAAACGTCATCCTCAACCTCAACCTCAACTTTCTAAAACGATCACTCCAACCTCAACCGCAGCCAGCGGGGATGAATGGCGACAATCGGTGAACATACGTAAAGATGATGGTGGAAATAATATTATTATTCAATCTGACATCAATTATTCACAAAATTCATATAATGGTACAGATACGGGTAATACACTAAGCAAATGTATACAAAAATGCAGAGATGATCCTAAATGCGATCGAATTACATATCGAGAATATGATGATAGTACGTTTTTAGGCCAATGTTGGTTGAAAACACACCCGACAAATAATAATCCCAATAAAAATCAGGATAACAAGTATACATCCGTAAATGTACGAGCAAATGATGATGGACATATACGAGTATATAACCAATATGATATGATTTGGAATCATACTCAAACAAATAAAAATTATTCAGGGAATAATATTCCGGATGGTCATTATTCAGATATCACAAACATAAAAGATTGTGTACAAAAATGCATTGACAATCCAGAATGCGACCGATGTACTTTTGTACAACAAGATCCAAGTTTAGATAAAATGGTTTGCGATCGTGCCACGATGTTCGGTCCAGGGGAATGTCGTATTGAAACAACGAATCCGGATCCAAGTTTAAATGGATGTTGGTTAAAATCTCACCCGGATGGCGAAACCGTTACCCCAGCATCAACGGTTGGTATGACATCGGTGAACGTACGAAAGGATGATTATGGAACAGATATTAATCCAATACAAAATTTGGTTCCTACAAAATGTACTCTATTTTCAGATAAAGAATCGTGTCACCAACACGTCGCTGATATATTACAAGTGAAACCAATTGTGTATACAAAAAACTCCGAGTTCTATTCAAGCGATAACATCGATATGGCCAAATGGATCGATCACGAGTGTAGCATGGAGAATAGCCAAATTTATTTACATTACTTTGATATACCTAGTTATACCACAGATCTATTAATGGACAAGACGGATAATGTAGGAGGTATATGTTATATTCAAGATCATAAGAAAGCTACGACTACACAACCAACAAATCAACCATTTGATACAGGTACCATATATAATAATAATAATTCTAATATATGTATACCCGATACATTTAAAATTACAAATGAAAATATTTTTACAAATGATGGATGGGGTAGCACAAGCGCAAGTGAAGGAGATGATTGTTATTATTTTACAAATTTGACAAAGGAACTTGTGATTTATGCGATTAGGGATACAGACATACAACCATTTATACAAGATGATAAAAAGTATGAAGGGAATACAATCGATACACAAAGTTTATCAAATATAACTGATTGTGTAAACGCATGTTACAATAATGTCGATTGTACTCTAATTTCATTTGAGCAAGACACAAATACTTGTTTATTAAAAAAACATCAATATAAAAACGCTAATCCAACCGATACCGTGTGGGATAATACAAACTCAATAAATACGCGGCAATCTGTAAATGTACGAAAAAATGATCAAGGTGAAGATATGCCTGTTATCCCACAGTTAGCTACTAATTATGAAGGAAATGACTTAAATGATTTCACCTCGTGCAATAGCTATCCAGGTCGTATCATAGAGCTTACAGACCCATCGACCGGTAGAATGTACTACAAGGATACGGTTACTGGCAATACAGCTTGGACTCGAGAGGAATTAGAAGGCACGTCTGATTGTCTGACGAATACCGTACAAGAATGTGTCAATATATGTATATATGATGATAGGTGTGATAGAATTGTTCACAATCGCTATAATAAATGTTTTTTAAAAAAACATCCTACTGATAATCAAATTGAAAAAAAAGTAGACACGTTGATCGAAGGAGAAACGTACCACTGTTGTGGAGCGGGTACCAATGCCATAGAGAATTTAAATCCTAATGCTTGTATTGATAGAAATAAGAACGGCGTGTTAGACGAACAAGACTTTCCAAGTCTTTGTGATATATCCGTAAATGTACGCAAAAATGATCAAGGAGATGATATTGTGGAAAGCAATTGGTATAATAATATTCAAAATGGAATTGATTATTCTGGTAATGATTTACTAAATATGCCTGTTCAAATAAGTGATGTACCGGGATATCCGCTGGGAATGGCTCGGTGTGCTGGCGGATGTTCTATCGACGATATTGTTTGGGCAAACCCACAGATGGATCGCGCTTCAGATGTACTTGAATGTGTAGAAATGTGCATACGGAATCCAGAATGCGATCGAATTTCATATTCACCCTTTACAGATGAATGTTGGTTAAAAAAACAACCAGTCGAACAAATGGTTTCAATAGATGTGAATGGATGGAAATCTGTAAATGTACGAAAAGATGATCAAGGAAATAATATAGAGCCATTTTCCCCAACTATAAACATCCCAGAAAGTGGATACGCGGGAAAAGTAATCGATGGAAATAACGGAAACCAACATTGTTTCATCCCTAGTTTTTTTAATTTTCCGAATATATACAACACGGATCCACCAGAAGAAGGAGGGTTTCGCGCAGAGCAATGCGAGTTCTGGGGAGATTTGTATTCCAAGGATGTGTACAAAGATTATCCGAAACATAATGTAACAGAAATATTTGATCCTACGATTAAAGATAATTTATGGGCTGCGTATAATACGTGTTATCAAAATAATAATGATAATCCAAATTACCCTAGTTGTATGTCAAACATACTCCAAAATACTTTACTAGATTGTGATCAAGTTTCTTATGAATCTGTTTTTGGAATTATTGGAGACGCTGGCTTTTGGGGCACGGATGCGGCTGTAGGGGAAAATAATGTATGTCCAAATAATAATCTGTTAACGCAAATACAAAAATATAAACTTTTCTGTCCAACAGGATGGTCTTTTAAAAAAGATGGGTACAAAGATGTTGCAAAAAACGAAACCAAAAATTGGAATGGTTCGGAAAACTCTGATTTTAGTAATACCTATCTATGTTGTAATGGTGATTGGAATGAAGATGGACTATGTAATACAGAACCAAATTTTAATATACATTCATTAGATAATACTTTAGATACAACGGTACTCGCCCAATTGGGTACAGTAGACAGTCCACCCAATATACATTCATCTTTATCTTCGGACGTTGTTAGTGACGACGATCAAACAGTTATTGAATATATAATAGATAAATATATAAAAGAGCCCAAAGATATATTTACAACCACACGTAAGTACATAGATACAGATCCAGACGCATTTAAAACTAATTTTATAGATGCTTGTACAAATTCAAACAATAGCGTTTGTCCACCTGAATTCCCTTATATATCTAAAATATATCAACCATCATCGGAGGAGGTAACGGATCGTGAGTGGCTGGCGTATAAAGACTCCTCTTCCCCCGACTTTCAGTATGGTTGGTGGAACACAACAGAAGATAAACTAGCATCTGACGACATTCAAATATGTAGTAGAGAACCTGCACATTGGAATGTCAATTATAGAACAAAAATGGCCCCTTCACCTGCTGAATGGGATGGAATCGAATCATTTGTAACTATGTTTGATGGTACATCTTCTTCTTATATGGATTGTGCACAAAAATGTGTCGAGTCATACGGAGATGTGGTTGGCGGTAATGTTGATAAAAAATGTTTAGGTTTTGATTATAATTTTACTGATGGTAGTTGTCGCTTATTTGCAAATGATGATACACACAAGTGCGAACCCAATTGTGGTGCACTTATTGAGACGGAACATGACGCCAATTCAGTATCTGTACAAATTAGAAAATCAAAAAATTTTAATGACTATGACACTTGTTATAATTGGAATTACTGGAGATTCTTTAAAGTAGCTGAAAGACAATATAACGACGAGATGAAGAATGATCCAAATCAACATTTATTTAATATCGCACCCGATGGTGTAGTAGGAGCGGATCCGAACGGCAACTATGGATGCGGTTTTAATTCAGAATATCCATCGTGTCTGGGCCCGCAGGGATTACCAACACCAAGCCTAGAAGATATTAAAGATACTTGTTTAGATGGAGATAATATAAGACCTGTTTTGTATAATATAGATGCGTCTACAGATGTTGATTTCTACCAAAGTGGTAATGTAATTACAGGAAAAAAGGCTCCTGGTCTGTATGATTTTACTATACAAAGAGGTACAACAAATATAAATTTGTCTGATAATACAAACGGTTTCACGTATGTAGATAAGGTTATGTTTTATGAAGATAACAAACAAAATAATTTTTGTAAAACACCCGATAAAATCGATAATGTGTATTTAAAAGATGTTCCCGTGTGTCAAACATACGACGATCATCCGTGCACCTCACCCGATTGCGTGTGTACGTATACCGAACCCATTATTGATGTTACTAAATGTAAAGATGGCACACAAGCCGTAAAGTATGGAATGAAAGACCATCAATCGTATTTAGATCGAAGCCCAGACCAATTATTAAAAATTATAGAACAAAAAAAAATATGTAAGAGTTTGTTAGAGTCCGGTAATACACCAGAACGTGAGTGGCTTAATGAAGGAAGTCAAGACTTGAGATATATACAAATCATCCCCGAAAAAAATAATCTTCGGGTATTTTCCAATAACGACAATACTTATGCTACATTACAATACCCCGATAACAACGGCTTGTGCAAGGTGCATCCGGATGATGATATAAGTGATTATCCCCAATTATCTACCGATGAAAACGTACAAAACAATTGTATCGCAAACACATTCAATTCAAAACACGGACGATTGATTCGTGTACATCCAGATAAGTCAACCTGTAAAGATCTGATATACAACCATAAAATTATACCAGCGGAGGATGGAACGGATGTTTCGAGAGCCTCAGATATTGATAAACAATACTGGTATAACAATTGTGAATGGCAATATGATACCCATACAAGATGTGCGAGTATTATCAGTGAAAACGATGATTATGGACAATCTCCGATTAAAAATAAACTAGAATGCGTGTCGGCAGCACCCGATCCTATACCTTGGAACGATGAGGTCATATCTGTATGGGAAGCGAATCAATGTGGTACTATTAAAAATAATATTATACCAAAAAATAAACCACTTGATCCAAATGCACAAGCACAGTGTAATGTAGATGAGAACACGTGTGAAGATTTAGATTATTGTGTATGGTCTAATAATAATTGTACAGATATATGTGGAAGTATGAGCCAAGCCAATTGTGATGCAAGTCATTACTGTGTTTGGTCTAATAATACGTGTATTTTAAACAAAAACAAATATATCTGGGAAACCGTTTTGCATTTAGAAAACACGGATAATATACAATCAACACAGATGGGAAGAGGGTGGTGGGGGGTACACCCGTTCGTAAGCGAGGTAGACGGGCGGAGCGGTGAAGTATACAGTTTTAAATTTACGAATGGTGAATTAACAACAGAAGCAGAATGCCCGGAACACCAAAATTGTGCATGTATACCACCAACGTCCGATGCACCACCTTATCAGTATGTACCACCTATAAATACGTACGCTTGTTCGATCGGTGGTGATCCAAAATGTATACCATCTGAGAATGCAAATATGACACTTGAACAATGTAATGCTTTAAATAACGAATGTGCATCCGATACCACTCCGGCGGTTACCACTCCGGCGGTTACCACTCCGGCGGTTACCACTCCGGCTGTTACCACTCCGGCGGTTACCACTCCGGTGATGACCACTCCGGCGGTTACCACTCCGGCGGTTACCACTCCGGCTGTTACCACTCCGGTGACCACAGCAACTCCACCTGCAACCCAGACTGTATTCCAATCATTTCTAGATTATCAAACTAATGGTGGGACAATAGATTTTAATAAATTTTATTGTTTTGATGATGACTCAATACCATTTAAGATTATGCCTGCGGCTGACGTAACTGAAGACGTCAGAACTAGTAAAGGGTGGTGGCTTACATCAGACCCTATAACGAATGATATTAGTCAATATAAAATTGGTTGTCCGGCGTCGTGGACGTGGGGGGCTTCTCTGGCCACGCAGGCGCAGGGAGATTGTATGTGGAATAGCAAATGCGTGGATATAAAACCAAAAATAGACTGGGGTTATACTTGCACAGATTCGAGCATTTGTCCTTCGCACAAACTTGTGCATTGGTTAGAGCCTGGTGATACTGGATGGGAAATACAACAAAATTATACCTTTGAAGACGTAAAAGGTACATACGGATTCGGAGCATGGTAACCATTGCTATGAGTTACATACTACATCCAACAAACAGATGAATACAAATTTTATTTTAAAAATAATAACACCATCATATAAAATGTATTATTTTATAAATGAGTGATATCAAAAATTTATAATGGTTATTATAAATTTTTATAAATAATACTTCATAAAATTAAATGTTCTTTATTAATAAAGAATGAGTTATCATAAATTATTAAAAAAAAGAGATAAATATCTTAAATATTCAAAAAAATTTAAATTTTGTGAGGATGATGTGTGTCCCATTTGTTTAGAACACTTAACAAATAATACAATCGAAATCGTATGTGGACATACATTCCACACACATTGTTTAAGAGAATGGCAAAGAGGTACTTGCCCTATGTGTCGTATACAATTTAGAGATCCCTTACCACAACCTGATTTAAATCGAGTCGATTCAGGTGCATCCACGCCTCGGTCGGAATTGGAGTCGGGTGAAGTGATTGTATATGATCATCTCGCGCGTCATTTAGAATTCACCTCCTAAATCAAAGTTGGTATCACTTTCATTTGAAATGGTATATTCCGACACTCTTTTTTCAAAAAAATTTGTTTTTCCATCTAATCCGGATTGATTCATAAACGAGAATGGATTGGTGGTATTATATATTTTATCAAATCCAAATTGGGATAAGAGTCGATCGGCTACGAATTGGATGTATTGTGTCATCAAGTCTGAATTCATACCAATCATACGACATTGAATACTATCACAAATAAATTGTCGCTCGATTTCAACGGCTTCTTTCATCATATTATTTATATCCGTTGGATTGATTTCATCATATCCACCTTCTTGGGATAGAGTTTGATACATTAACACCGCAAAATCAGTATGTAATCCTTCATCTCGAGCGATGAGTTCATTACTGGTACCGAGAGCCTTCATCATTTTACCCTTGCTTTTTAACCAAAATATAGCACAAAAGCTTCCACTGAAAAATACACCCTCTACAATTGCAAATGCGAACAATCGTTGTAGTAGGTTATTGTGTGAATCGATCCATTTAATTGCCCAATTCGCCTTATTTCGAACACATGGTATTGTATCAATCGCGTTAAACAATTCTTCTTTTCTTTGTTTATCTTGGATATACGTATCAATCAGAAGTGAATACACTTCTCCATGAATATTTTCCATCATCGCTTGAAACGTATACGCACATCGAACCTCAGGGATAGGAATTTCTTGACAAAAATTGGTAACTAAATTTTCAAGAACAATACCATCACTACCAGCGAAGAAAGCAAGAATATTTTCAATAAACATTCGTTCATCATCCGTTAACGATTGCCAATCTTCTTTATCGGCGGAGTAATCTATTTCTTCAGCCGTCCAAAAGGCCTTTTGTTGTATTTTATAGGCATCCCAAATTTTATTGTATTCTATAGGAAAAATAGTAAATCGATTCATTTATATATATCATTTATTTTTATAAATAATATATAAATATTCACTTGTATACTTCAAAGACTTTTTTTGTGATCCCAAACCTTACTGGGATTTAAATTATATAAATTCCTCAAAGGTTCGCGTATCCGAGGGTTGTGAAGATATTTGAGTATTCTGAGACGAATGGGGATCTCCTACCGGTAGGAGCTCCTACGAGACATCGGTTGGTTAACATTTTCCATCAACAAAATGCCGTCTTCGATAAATTCACCGTCAGCATTCACAGCCTGTCTCATCACACCATCTGCTTCGCCGGGTATTTCGTCACTTGACGTTTCAGATTGGGTCATTTGCCATACTTTTTCTTTGCAACAATCTGTCATCCATTCTCGTAATAGTGTTCTTGTGTCTGATGTTAAATATTTAGGGTCCACTTGTAATTCATTTAATAAATTTTTTATACTTTCTTTAATATTTTTAGCTTCCTCGTCAAATTGATAAGCGCGCAAGGCCTTATCGTATTTGCTTCGACTACGATTCCATCTCCTGAAATCTCTACGTAAACTCATTTTTATTATACAAAAGATAATAATAAAAAATAATTTATTTATCCCCTACGTTTATAGTTACACGTCTAATTGGTTATAACTTGTTTCTCGGATGGTATTCCATTAAACTTGAAAGAACGCTTACTTTCCGAAAAAGAAAACTTCATTACACCTTGTCGAATCAATGCATCCATCCATTCTTGTATTGCCTTTTTACTTTGTTTTGATAAGGAAATAGAACCGAATTGTGTAAGGAATGCATTCATACTCTTATTTGTATTTTTAACGTTCTCATCAAATTGATAAGCGCGCAATGCCTTTTCGTACTTGCTTCGACTACGATTCCATCTTCTGAAATCTCTACGTAAACTCATTTTATTATACAAAAGATAAATATTTTTTAATATACAAATTACGGTACAGCTGTTTGGTTCAGCAACTGAATCATATCTAAATTTTCATCTTCATCGGCAATGTGCAACGGGGTATAACCATCCTTATTTTCAGCATTTACATTAGCACCCTTTTCCAATAGCAACGGAATCATATCTAAATTTTCATTTTCAACGGCAATGTGCAACGGGGTATCACCATCCTTATTTGTAGCATTTATATTAGCATTCTTATTTAATAGCAACTGAACCATATCTAAATTTTCATATTCAACGGCAATGTGCAACGGGGTATGACCATTTGTAGCGTTGACATCAGCACCCTGTTCTAATAAATACTTCAACATAACTGGTTTGTCATTTTTTATGGCTTCCAACATCACGTTTGTTTTATTTACTTTCTCATATATAGCCTGTCTTACTTCATTATTATCGAGTGTCAATGCAACGTCAAGCGGGGTATCACCATCCTTATTTGTAGCATTAACATCAGCACCCTTATTATCCAATAGCAAATTAACCATCTCTAACTTTTGATTCTCTACAGCAATGTGCAACGGGGTTTTACCATGACTATTTTTAACATTAATAAGATACTGTTTATTATCTAATAGCAAATTAACTATATATAAATTATTCCTTTGTACGGCAAGGTGTAACGTTGTATCACCCTTATCATCTCTAGCATCGACATCAGCACCCATCTCAATCAGTTTTTGGGTTGAGTTATCTTTGTCCAGATTAATGGCATAATACAACCAGTAATTAATACGGTTACTAAGACGGTCACTGTTAATTATACTATCTTTGTTGTTAGTATTGATTGCGTCTCGTATATCTTTATCAGGGTCTGGGTTTTCTGTAAATTGAAACGACACTGATTGGGTTATTTCTTGTCGAATCAATGCAGTCATCCATTCTTGTATTGCTTTTTTACTTTGTTTTGATAAGGAAATAGAACCGAATTGTGTAAGGAATGCATACATACTCTTTTTAATCATTCTTTCGGTCTCACCAAATTGATAAGCACGCAAGGCCTTCTCGTACTTGCTTCGACTACGATTCCATCTTCTGAAATCTCTACGTAAACTCATTTTATTATACAACAGATAAATATTTTTAATTTATATATGTTAACAGATAACGATATGTTTCTTTAACCACTGTTTTGGGATCGTGTATTGTAATATTTGTAAGAACAAAATTACCTATCTGAACCGCGAAACTATCGGGTTGTTCTGGATTTTTTTGTAATTCTTTTAATATTTGTTTCCATTCTTCTTTCCAATCTGAATTTCGTTCTAGAATATAACGATGATAAAAGAAGGATGCCATTACAATACCAAAGATAGCACAAAAACCAGGGTTATACTGATCCGGGGCTGTATTAATACAAGTGGTGGGTGATATATCATGATGTTTTTGAATATTGTGTATGGATTGTAATTGGCCTCTACGTCGACCTTCTTGTGGGGTGTATAGTTTAAAGTAGTTACCTTGAACAAGCTCTTTTGTACCGGCTCCACCTCTCCAGCTATTGGAGTTAAAGATAGACCAATTGCCATCCCGTTCTTGTATAATCCATACGGCGTGTCCACAACTACCTTGCCATATTTGACAATTAATGAGTGTACCTGGTTGTTGTACGTGTATCGGAGTACCACGTACACCATATCCAATGGTAGTTGGTGTAGCATCTAATCGATCATTGATATTGCGTAAAAGCCAATGTTCAACGCCAGTGACGTCGGCGGTTTCTAAGGTACGTTTAGCATCTGATACGGTAAATTGGAACGAATGTAAGGTCTTACAAGCGTTTTCATACTTTCGTTTTGTTTTATTTAATTTTTTACGGATATGTTTCATTTATATCATTGTATATTATTTTTTTTTTAATAGTATCAACAAATAGTGGTTGATTTAAATCAATATCTTTATTGTGTGGGTTATTTGGAAAATCTAAGTCTTTTATTATATAAGTTTGTTACACAAAATTATGATTTTGATATGTTTCATAGGATTGATGAATTCGTCACCTAAAAGATAAATTAGAGATTTAAATTATTTCCGATGGAGTAATCATCTCACCTTTCATTAGATTTTTATAATTATTCTTATCTATTTTTTTACACATTTCATAATAATGATTGTATTTATTATGAATGGTGATTTTACCTTTATTAAAAATATTTAAAAAATAATGAATCCGATCATCTCCATCTTGTGGATGGTGAATTTCTTTTATATACGGCATAAATAATGTCAACAAAGGTATAAATGTTCCTCTACCTATAAGTATATATTTTGCTGATAATATTTTACTTATATCTTCATCTAATGTATTTTTATTGTATTGCGCATTTTCATATCTATTTAATATATAGTCAACGCATGGATTTTTTTTATCTTCACTTATAATAATAATTTTATCCCATTTTTTCTTATCAATTTGATCTACGTAAAATTGACAAGGAGGCTGTGGCATCGTCTTTGCTGCGTATTCCACGTCACCACCCCGGATATGGATATGCAATGTATTATCATCGGATGGTTTCATTGCCTTAGGCAATCGATATATCGATGTAATAATTTTTTTAATTATTTCGACATTTTTATCTAAATTTATTTTATAAAAATTATGTTCCCAGAATGGTCCAATTGTTTCAGATTTATAATTTGTTGTAACATTCGTATATTTCTGGAGATTAATAATATCCGTATTACAATATTTTGTTTTTCTAGGAAGTTTTATAATATTGAAATTATTTTCTAACGCATAATTAATAGCAATTATATTTGATAATATTTGATTGCCCAATCTTCCACCCCAATTACTTAATGTTAAAATTGAATTTTTTCCTTCTCTATCATAATTATCTTTATGACAATCATCCTTACTCAACATCACAAACACGAGTATCGTGATAATCATCACAATAGTGGCACCAATCAATACCTGTATACAAATTTTCATTTATTTAATCTTAGATTAAATAAATTACCAAGTTTTTCCAAAATCTGCATATCGTGTTTTCATAATACGTGTTTCATTATCGTAAACATAACAACACCATCCGTGTCTATCCAACCCATCATAGCAATCTTCTTTATTTTTCGTGCATTTTTCTCTAAATAAATATACGTTTTTGTTTGTTCCATTATCTAGTTTATTTATATTTGTGTAATTTGATATATTTGTATACATATTTTTTGTAAATATGTGATAGTCATCTTTCCCTTTTGTATAATTTGATTTTATATATTGTATACATTCCATTAATATGGGATGATTAGGAATCGAAGCAATAAAACCTTGCATACACGTGTTTTCGTGTACACTTAAAATAGTCGAAAAATTTGTTTTTCCCATTCTTTTTATTGTATGATCCATATCTTCTATCAATTCCATTTTTACATCCATATACACACCTCCATACGTATACAACATACAATATCTCCATAAATCGGCTGCATGGGCCGGGGTTGTTTTTAATAATTTATTATATGTATGTAATACATTTTTCCCATGATGTTTGCGTAAAAAAGATCTACACTCCTCGTCATCATACACGATGTGCTTGTAATTCGGCGCGAACTTTTGTATATTATCATAGACCTTTTTTGGGATTTTTGATTTATCTTTATAACACATATATATTACTTTAGGTATATTGGATTTTTCCATTACATTTAACAACATTTTCCCATACATCGTATGAGAATTTTTATGAGCCCAAGACCAATCATTAATATCATTCATATATTTTAAAGAAAAAGTCTCCCATAAATGCAACGATATAAGATTACTTGGTATATCCTTTTTTTTTACAAATATTTTTTCAGTTTCTGTGTAACTTGGTAAAAAGAAAACATCGGGATCTTTGACAGTTAATAGATATGGATGTTTTTCGGCTAAAGCATACGGTAAACTAATAGAAGCTTCACCCCAACCATCTGGATTAAAATGTTTTTCATAATGATCTAACCATATTTT
>Ga0099798_10060_pt1 | contig 31533 bp, 32 predicted proteins | sample Uncmet_Sort29A_1_FD_89870 | JGI IMG/M metagenome (GOLD analysis project Ga0099798, IMG submission 89870) | Marine eukaryotic communities from CALCOFI LINE 67, Pacific Ocean - CN13ID_Sort29A_1 | ecosystem: Environmental > Aquatic > Marine > Oceanic | place: Pacific Ocean: Monterey Bay | collected...
TTACTATCCATATGTACTATATATGGATAATTATATTTAGATATTTGTATATAGGTTATTTTATATGTATGGAAGTATTTTACAACAAAACTATATTTTACTTACAGTCCTGGGTGAAGGCGCAACAGCTAGAGTTTGGTTTGCCTATTCAATATCTTGTAAAGATTTTGTAGCATTAAAAATCACACATGCAGACGATTATGATATTGCTAATGATGAAAAAAAAATAATGTACAGGTTACCAAAACAGCTTAGATATCATATTGATATTTTTGAATTTGTAAATGATAATGATGAATATCAAATTGTATTTGTAATGCCTCTATATGCATGTAACTTGTACATTGATACGCGAGGATGTATGTCTAAAGCCGTATATTTATTATTATCATGATAAATATTTTTTAGTTTTTTTTGGTATAAAAGTGTATGATCAGGTATTTTTTTCCAATTACTACAATTATTACATATATAGTATCCAGATGCTGATACTGTATCATTTGGCAGTGTCTTACTTAAAGAATAATAATTATTGCATTTGTTACAGAACATTATATTATAATGTATTTTACCCTTATACATTAATCAATTTTATTAATTTAAATAACATCTAGAATTTAAATTAAATAAAACATCTAGATTTATTATTTAATTGATAATATTTTTATGTAAATACTAAATATATGGATACCACAGATCCCTTCTATCCCAAGTATCTTAAATACAAAAACAAGTATTTAGATTTACAGCATAGCTTTGCAGTTTCTAACAGTATTGAAACTTTTGTTCAAAATGGTGGAAACGCAAACACAGATACAATCAAACAGAAATTATCATCGTTCATTGATCAAAATAGAACATCATTCGATACCATTAAAAATCACTTAAAAAAAGTGGGACCTGAAATAATTCAATTTGCAGGTGAGATTGATCTTAGTGATATTGGTGTAAGTAAAACTCAAGCTATAGATTTTGTATACGATATCGCTTCTGCTGATTTAGATATTAATACAATTAAGCAAAACTTGATTAGTAATATTAATTTTGATAACAATATTGTAGAACCATCTTTAATTCACAAGATTCTTTCTGTAAATAAACAGTCACTTATTGGTGGACAAAACGGTGGAGGTAATAATATGGAATTTTTATGGCTTGGAGATTTAGACTTGAATAACATGACATCAATGTTTGATAATGATTCTCCCATAGTAACATTTGTCAAAGCAATAGCTCTTTTCTCTCTAATCTCAAGTTTCGCTACACTCGGACGCACACTTTTCCCTTCATACAAAAACTTGGCATTGTTAAATAGAAATCTTGCTGCTGGTTCCTCATCATTTTTAAGTCTATGGGCCTCTCTTGGTATTTTAAGTGCGGGTAAAAAAGTCAAGTGGAATAATCCAGTATTTTTCTTTAGAACAATGGTAATGTTTGGATCTATTTGGATAATGAGACCTTTGGAACATGCATCAGGTGTTAATGTTCTGGAGAAAATTGGGGTTAAAAACAGAAACGAAAATAACTTGAAAACCGCATTAAATCATATTAAATCAAGAGTAAAGAGTGAGAAGGATAATGCTAAGGCTTTAGAATATGCGGTAGGTGCAAAGAGTAAATCTGTGAATTTATTTGCTTGGTCTGATTTTACTGCAGACAATGTCAAAGATACTGTAAAAGACCTCAAGATTAAGGACGAACTTGATTATAAGGATAAGAACCTTGGAACAAATATAGATGAACTTGTTGCCGATCTATTAAAAAAAGCTAATAGTAGCAGTTCTGATAGTGAGAGTGGTGCTGGCGCTGGTGAAGGTGAAAGTAAAGGTGGTCGTTAATCAACCCAAATTTAGATAAAATTGAATTTAAATTTAAACATATAATTATCCATAAAGTAATGTTTTGTTTTCAAGTAGCAGATTGGATAGATTACGATTTTACATCCAATCGCAATACATCATCAGATTTAGATTCATCAAGTGAATCAAATTCTGATGATGATACACATCCATATGTTATAAGATTATATGGTAGAACACATTTAAATGATCCTGTTAATCCTGACAAGTCATGTTGTTTGGAATTGGTGGGTTTTACACCATTTTTCTTCATTCCTCTTGGATTGAAACTTGCCAAAGATAAAATACGACTTGATAAATTTGTAAAAGATCTAAAAAGAGCCGTCCCTAGGCATGAAAACTCTTTCATAGGATATAAAGTAAGACAAAAAATTAACTTTGATGGATTTACCAATAATACCAAAATGCCCTTTCTACAGATGGCTTTTTCAACACCAAGCGCTATGCGAGCTTTCACCTATAGGTGTAAAAATGTCATGAAGAGACATGGATTTCCAAAACAAATGCAACGTCTATATGAAAGTAATATTCCAGCAATTTTAGACTGTATGCATCTATGTAAAGTAAAATCGTGCGGGTGGGTTCAAGTGAATCCAAAACATCTTACAAAAACTAATAATACTCGGTGTGATCTTGAGTTTTCGTGTCATTGGAGCAAGATCTCAAGTAATAATGAAATGATAGAAAGGGGTGAAGTTGCACGTTGGCGAATTCTTTCTTTTGATATTGAGTGTCAAAGTGTTGATGGTTCATTTCCACAAGCTCATCGCTACTCTAATTACATAACAAAGATTGGATGTACGTTTAATTATTATCAAGATACTAACTGTTACAACCGTACGTTAATATCTGTGGATACATGTGATGATATTGATGATGTTAATGTTATTGTGGTTGATAAAGAACAGGATGCTCTTTTAGCATTCACACGGCTAGTCCAAAAAATGGATCCTGATGTAATTACTGGATATAATATATTTGGTTTTGATTACAAATATATGTACGATCGCTTGGAACATTGCGATGAATGGGTAGAAAATGATTTTTTGGAATTGGGTAGAAATAGAGGACCATGTAAATTTACAAGCAAAGATTTTTCATCATCTGCGCGCGGTTCCTTTACAAGCTATTATATGGAAATGCAAGGACGTATCACAATCGATCTAATGATGCAAATTCAAGCAGATGACAAATCACTTAGTAATTATAAACTAGACTCGGTTGCTTCACATTATAATCAAGATGTAATCACTAATATTCAACATACAGAAGATTCGTCGTCATTTGAAACACCTGATGCAACAAAAGCCTCTGGAATAGAAGAACATGCATATCTGAAACTAATTAACATTGATGATATTAGTGGAGTTCAAGTAGATGTAACTATGAGTGAATGTCAAGATCCCATGAAATTTAAAATCGTGCGTATTGAGGGTTCGCGAGTACATGTCGAACCAAGAATTCCTTCTCTAGTAGGTTCACTAAAGTGGTCTCTTGCAAAAGATGATCTAGCGCCTAAAACTATGTTTAAATATGAAACAATCGATGCTAAACATCGTGCAATTGTTGGTCGCTACTGTGTTAAGGATTGTGTGCTTGTTAACCTATTGATGGAAAAACTAGATGTTTTAACAACAACTATGGCTATGAGTAACATTTGTCATGTACCTCTGAGCTATGTAATCTTTCGCGGTCAAGGTATCAAAAGTTTTAGTTTGGTCGCTGAACAATGTAAAAGGGATAGTTATGTTATTCCCGCGATCAGTAAAAAGGATTTTGAGCATATTGAATCAAATTATGGCGGTGCTGCTGTTTTAGATACAGATGCAAACTTTTATACAGATCCTGTTGCAGTTCTAGATTATGGTTCACTGTACCCAAGTTGCATGATTGCTTGTAATATGAGTTGGGAAACTATGGTAAAGAACCCTCAATATGATAATTTGGAAACACATGATTATATAGATGTACAGCATGTAGATAATGATGGTTCTACTATTATTACTCGATATGCGCGATGTAAAAGTGGCGATTTGGGGATTATTCCAAAGATTGAAAGTAATCTTTTGCGTGAGAGAAAGGCGACTCGTCAAAAGATAAAAACACTTGATGATCCATTTAAAAAACGTGTTTTTAATGGACATCAATTGGCTATTAAAATTACTGCAAATTCTTTATATGGACAACTTGGTGCACAGACATCGCCAATTTATAACAAACCAATTGCTGCAGGAATCTGTGCAGAAGGCAAGCGCATGCTTAATCATGCAGCAACATTTATGGAAGAAACCTTTATGACGGTAGCACGTGATAATCCTAAATTCCAAGAAATTACAAAAGAATACGAGATAAATCCCCAAGTAGTATATGGAGATACAGATTCTGTATTTGTAAAATATAATCTTGAAAAGAATGGAACACCACAAAGAGACAAAAAAGCTCTTCAAACAACAATTGATTTGTCGGTTATTGCAGAAGAATTGATTCCGCTTAACTATCCACATAAATTAGAATATGAAAAAACCTTTTGGCCCTTTGCTATTTTAACAAAAAAGCGCTATGTTGGAAATAAATACGAGTTTGATATCAACAAATTCTCCCAGACAAGTATGGGCTTAGTCACAAAACGGCGTGATAATAGCAAGATGGTGAAAAAAGTATGCGGGGGTATTATTAAAATGCTAATGAGTCAAGAATCTCAAGATGTTATCCGCAAGTATGTTAGTGATACTCTTGATAATATTGTAAAGGGAAATTTCAATATAGGGTACTTTGTTACTAGCAAGACCTTGAAACCTATTAGCGAATATAAAAATCCAAAAGGAGTAGCACATGCAGCTCTTGCAATGCGTATGATAAAACGTGATCCAGGCAATGCCCCAAAATCAAATGATCGCATCCAATATGTTCAGGTGATTAGAGCAAACGCTCCTAAAAATGCAAAACAGGGCGATTTAATTGAAGAATTAAATTATGTACGTGAACACAATCTAAAGATAGATTATATGTACTATATAGAAAGACAAATTATGAATCCTGCATGCGACTTTTTGAATTTGGTAATCCCATATGCCAAAGAAGAACTATTTGATCCTGTTTTGAAAAAAGAAGACTCTAAAAAACAGGGAATTAAGGATATAAAACTAATGATGGCTCGTCTAGGTTTATAAAAAATTGATTTAAAGTTATTTAATCATAATAATTTATAATAATTCATTATAATTATGATTACAGAGCTTTTGCGAAATATTTATGACTATACAAGTGAGCAGAGTAAAAGTAATATAGCAAGTGTAATTCCAGAAATTCAAGCATATCATAATAAAAGATCAAATGCTGCTAAAATTATAAAAAAATGGTGGAAAAGATACTCTTTGTATTATCTTGTAATTGATTTGGATTACGAATTATTTACGACAAAAAAAACTTTATTACGTTATTATCGAGCACTATATCCTATCAAATACTTGTTGCTTTTTCCTGAATTCATGGTAGATAAACTTGAAAATGTAAATAGATTTGGATTACGTGATAGTTTAACTATATTGCCTCCGATTAATACACGCAAACCATCGCAGGTCATGGACTTTTTAGCCCGGTCAGAAATAACCCATCAAGATATAGTATACGCAGGTTGGTAATTATGTAATATCATAAAATAATCTAGATATTTTTCTCCTTTATTATAATGAAACATATCAAACAAGTGATTACAAGTGCAAACATGTTATTACCATTTCTTATTACAGGAATAAAAAAATACGATCCTACAACAAGTCTTCTCATGAGACTAACTGCAAGTCTAGCTGTATTTATACATAGTTTATTCTTAACTTGGGTGTATTTCAAACAAGCAAAACTTTAATTACATTCTTTTAGCATGTATTGTACACAAATTACAGTCTAAATGTGTAGTTTTACTACATTGAATACCATCTCGCTTTATATACATACATTGTTTTTTTAATGCTGTGATATTATATTCTGCGCTACAATAAGGACATTTATTTTTAGGTTTGCATGTTCTTAGGTATGTGCCAATAAATACATGGCCACAAGGTAGAGTTGTTTTGTTATATTTGGTACATGCCAAGTGACTAATAGGGCATATCACATTACTTGCAGATTTATCCCGTTTTATTTCTTCTGCTAGATTGTTTAGTATTGAACTTTTAAACATTATGATTTTAATCATATAAACCTCTAGGTGATATAATAAATCAACGCATATTATGCATTTCACGAGCAACATCTAACAATACTATGGGAATACCAAATTCTCGTGCCTTTTTTAGTTTTGATGAATTTCCATTCACATCATTTGTAATTACATAATTGGTATTCTTACTAATACTAGTAGTTACTTTACCAATTGATGATATCAAAGTCTCTAATTCAGCATCGCGAACACCTGTGAAAACAATATTTTTCCCCGCAAATGCGCTATTTACATCTGAAAGTGGTTTTTCCTCATAATTTTCATGCTGAAGGATCAAGTCTGTCTCATCTAACCAATCAATAAAAAGAGGTATTCCATCTATAATTCTCTGTGCTGTTACTACATTCATTGTAGGAATAGCAATAATTTCTTCTACTGTTATACCTTCTAGCATACGCGGATATTCCTTAAGAATAGCTTTTAATTTACGTTCTCCTATACCACTGCCAAATACATTACTTGCTGCCATCGCTTTTAACAAAGTCAGCTTGTGAATTTTATCTTGAATTTCTGCATATATTTTTTCTGCCATTCGCTGCTTGAAGCCTTCAACTTTAATCAGATCGCTTGGGGTTGCATTAATTAGTTTTTTTATTGTATTTATATTTGCATCAACAAGTCTCTCTACAAGCTTTTCACTTAATTGTTTAATATTTGTTTTCTTGCAAAAATGAACCATTGTACGTACGGTATTATCACCATCTCGCATTAAATGAGTTCTAGTTGCATCCCAATTACCATCGGGCATAGTTGGAGTTACAGGAGTTACTACCTTGTATACATTAGGAATAACATCTCCACTACGAACCACCTGAATAACAGCACCAACCCCAATACCCTTATCAAGAATAAATTTCGCATTTTTTCCAGTACATTTTTTAACTCTTGTCTTCATGAGATTTATTTCCTTAAAATGAATTGTCGGGAATAAACGATTATCTTTTGTTAGTTTCCAAGTTATATCTGTGACTGTAGTTTCCTTGATCATATCATTAGTATCTTGCTTGAATGCAAATGCCCAGGGAGGATTTCCCTCTTTTGGAATAGCATATCCCCGATTTGGTGTTACAATTATCCCGTCAATTTCATATTCACTGGATTTCTTTTCTTGAGAAAGAATTTCCTCCAATGTATTATTATTAATATTGTTGCGTTCTACAGTTTTATATTTCACATGGATAAATTTCAAGTTCTTTGCAATCTCAAATTGTTCTAGTGGAGTAAGTTTTTGTGAATTTAATGGTGTATTGTCGTTATCCCAACGAATTACCTGAAAAACTACAAAATCTATACCCATCATGATCTTTTTAGAATAGCGCTTTTTGTATGAATTAATAATCCCAGACACAAAGTTTCGCGCTGTTCTCGTATCACCGCCTATTTCCTCATATTTATTTTTTTTTATAATTAATTCTCCCCTAACCATATGATTCTTAGGTAATTTTGGCAACCTTAGATGACGAATTAAATGACTAATATCACTACCAATATATCCATTACCTCGTGTATACAAGTGCGAACCCGTGTAAAGAGCAGACAAACCATCTAGTTTATGCGATATAACGTATGTGGTAGGCGAATACTTTTTAATAAATCGTTTAATTTTTTTTTCATCGTTCTTTATTTTGTCCATTGAACCCAAAAAAATTGGAAGTTCAATCTTTGGATGTCTGTCTGTTGGTACACTGCCTATTTCTTTGAGAAATGGGTGATCTGGTGCAAGCTCGCGTAACTGTTCTTCTAACTGATCATACTCGTGGTCTTCCATAATAGATATACCCGAGTGATATGCCTGATTTGCTTGGCGCAATCTTGTCACAATTCCATTGATCATAATATTATTATAGAGATTAATCTCTATGAGCAAATTCAATTTTATAGTTATAGGTTAATTAGATTGGTAAATATTATGCATTTATATCAATTTATAGCAATAACTCATTGTTGGATGATTGGACTTGGAATATGTGATTATTATATTAAAACCCATTGGAAGCAATCACGGTACTACTTAATAAATATGATTATAAATCTTGCAATTAATGTTATGTGTATTCAAGATGTATATATGGCGCTTGTAAATCCAATTGAATTTATGACTCAAAGCAATACATGTATTATCCCTCTTGCAGCAATAACCGCTATTAATATATATCATTTTATATATTTTCACTATAATTTTATCGATTACATACATAACATTTTTATTATATTAATAGTAATTCCAGGATGTTTTTATAATAAATTTTATGGTATTACTAATGCAATATTGTTCTTCGCTATGGGATTAACTCAAACAATACATAATTTTATGATGATATTAACCACAATTGAAAAATTAAAGCCAATTACAGAAAAACGAATAACTATGATTTTGAATACGTGGATTCGTGTCCCTGGTATATTATATACATGTACGTTAGCATATATTCAAGGATATCTTGATAATGATATTACATTTACAAGATTACTATTAATTACATATTTTATTACATGTACTTTGTATCAAGGATATACAAAAACACTTAATTATGGTAAACGACTTGGAAAAAAACGATAATAATAATATATATATATATATTATTATGTCAAAATTAGTAAAAGAATGTGGAGCATCTACCTTAATAATATGGATTCCTGGATTTAATAATACTTGGTTTCATCAACATATTTTAAATAATGCATGGTTTAAAGATTGCGACATATATTTAATGCATTTTGGAGATTATACTCCATATACTACAAAAGATAATAATATCCCAGAAGGATCGCTCAAGGTAGATATTCCTTATGCGACTGAAGATTTCTTTTGTCATTATGAGGAAATTAATCAATTATTAGAACCACATATGCTTAATCAACAGTATACAAAGTATGTTATGTATGGACATTCTACTGGCGGGTTGATCGCAAGCATGTATTTAATATACGGTAAATACAGAAAATTCTTTTCATGTGGAATTTTAAACGATCCCTTTTTTGATTATAATAATTCACTTCTCATAGAAAGTATTTTTAAGTACATTCATTTATTACCAATATCACACCGATTCCATAACTTGTTATTATGCTTTAACAAATATGCCCCTATCACTATACCATGGAACTCGTATACAATGAAAAAAATAACTGATGATGGCTACAACGTTAATAAATGGGTAAAAACTCTACCGTTGATTCCGGTTGGATTTATTACAGCATGTAACAAGCATCATAATACATTAATTAAGGAAGAAACTCCGCTTGTTAATATACCATGTTTAGTAATGATAGCAGATGGAGATCAAACTTTACTAAATACAAAGGAAACTCTTGCAATAACACAAAAATCAATTAAAAACTATGAGATTTTTAAATGTAAATCATGTTATCACGATGCATGTTTTCCAAGCAATAAAACACTTTTACCTATTTTTGGTAATAAAATAAATAATTTTATCACAAAACATAGTACTCAACTACCAAATATAAACAATTCTATTACCCCAATATATAAATTCAAATTATATCATAATAAACCAAATATATTTTTAAATATTATATTTATTTTTATTATATGTAGGTTATATCTTGATAAGATTACATCTTGATAAGATTACATCTTGATAAGATTACATCTTGATAAGATTACATCTTGATAAGATTACATCTTGATAAGATTACATCTTGATAAAATGTACTCATACTAAATGCTCGTTAATAGTAATCCCACAATATGGTTGTGGATTTAATGCGTAATTTTGGTGTTTCCATGAACCAATAGCCATAGCACACTTTAATACATAAGTAAATATATCTACAAATAGAGGAGGATGTCCAATTTCTGGACATGCTATATGCGATAACTCGTGAAGAGCAACATACATAATAATATTCTCGTCATAAATTTTAAATGTATTTATATCTCGCATGCAGAATACAATCTTGTATCCTTTGTCTTGATTATATGATGTAAGATGTTTTTCTGGATGTAATTTTTCATTCTCTTGAATTATTGTATTTTTAAATTTTATATCCAAATCGTGTGTATATTTATGAAATTTAATATCATTTTGCCGAGATATATATTTTGTTGTTTTTAATAATTTTTCATGAATATGTGCCAACATGTCGCAGGCTTTTTGTTTATCTGGTAAATTGTGCACGGGGTAATGTTTTTGATTAATATTGGACTTTATTAGAACCATATCATTTTTATTTAAAAGCATAAATATATATATGGATATACTGGTTAATACTACTAGATATGGCTCGTACATTAAGATAGAAATATATTTTCTGTTAGAGTTTATATGTCCAGAATACCATCATTAGAAGAGGCAACAAGTTTATCAAACCAATCTATTGAAGAATTAAGTAATAAAAAAAGTCTAGATTTGCATAGTTATTTAAAACCTCCTGCGGAAAGTCTGACATCTCTATTTATGTCCGATAACTGTAATTATATGAAAGGTGGTAATTTGGATAATTTTTCATTTAATCTAGATGCAATTCAATCACAACTTTATACTCCAACTGTAACTAATTTAACAGATGAAATACATGGTGGCGCAAAAACCAATTCTAAAAATAGAAAAACCAATTCTAAAAATAGAAAAACCAATTCTAAAAATAGAAAAACCAACACGAGAAAAACCAATTCTAAAAATAGAAAAACCACCGCAAGTGATTCAATATTAGATTGGTCTCAAAGTATTCCAGAATTTAGTAATGATTCATTTAATTTAACAAATGTATCAGCTCAATCAAGTGTTTATCTTGAAAACTCACATCCTACATTATCACTGAGTGACTTGAGTATAAGTGGTATTTCAAATGTATCGCATGATTCTAATATATTATCTCATCAAGATGAATTATTTTCCAACAGCGAAGGCTCTTTTGTATTTGAACCAAGTGAATTAAGTATAGATGCTTTAGCAAGTAAAAATAGTATTAGCAACAAGAGTCGCGCAAGTAAAAATAGTATTAGCAACAAGAGTCGCGCAAGTAAAAATAGTATTAGCAACAAGAGTCGTGCAAGTAAAACTCGCGCAAGTAAAACTCGCGCAAGTAAAAGCAGATCATTGTCATTAAGTGATTTAGAATCAATTTCAGGTGGTTTTTATAATTCAAATGATAAATCACTTTCTCCATTGTCAATGAATAATACGGATATATTCGCATCTGAAGGAACAATAAACGCATCTAATGTATCAAGTGCATCTGATGTATTAAATACATCTAATGTATTAAATGCATCTAATGTATCAAGTGCATCTGATGTATTAAATGCATCTAATGTATCAAGTGCATCTGATGTATTAAATGCATCTAATGTATCAAGTGCATCTGATGTATTCTCAAATAGCGAAATTCAATCAACTGTTCATCCAAATAGTGAAAGTTTATCATTCCATCTTAGTGAATCTGATTATCCAGATAATACAGTTGGAGGAACTATGACAAATGCAAATTCATATTCAAGTCTTGAGATATCAAGCTTGCCTTCTAGCGTACCAAATACCCACCAAACAAGTGCAGTAGAGTCAGAGACTTTTACATTTGGAAGTACTTCTATTAATAATAATCATGAAATACCAAGCGTTAATAATTATACACAAGATAGTGCTTTTGATGCTTCCCCAAATAGTTTTTTTTTAAGTGATCCAATGACAGAATATTAATTGTTAAAAATTGAATTACATGAATGTATTTATATATATCATATAATGTTTTCTTTGGTAGCTGGAGTAACACTACATAATAATAAATTGGGTATTGCGTGTAATAATAGAATCCCATGGTATATTCCAAATGATTTAAAGTCCTTTCGCCGGATTACCATGGATGGTATTGTTATTATGGGTAGAAAAACATATTTTGATATTCCTGAAAAGAATCGTCCTTTGTTTGGGAGGCTTAATGTTGTTGTTTCGCGTAATCCAAATGTTCGCAAGTTAGGTATTCCAGATAATGTTTTGGTTTATAATTCCTTTGACAAGGCACTTTGCGATATGATGGCAATTGGTAAGGTATATGTAATTGGTGGAGCTGATATATATAATCAAGCAATTCAATATAAGGAATGTCATACATTGCATTTGAATTTCATATCTATGCGTTCAAATGAAGAAATTCCATGCGATTGTTACTTTCCAAATATTGGCGATTTCAAACTAATGAAAAATACTGAAATACCATGTGAAGGAGAGTATATTTTGAAAGAATGTACGTTTGAGCGATGTACGTATTCAATTGATAGCAACTTGAAGAAACCACCTAACACACTTCCTAACACACCTCACCCAGAATATCAATATTTGAAAGCTATACGTGATATAATTGATAATGGAGTAACTCGTAGAGATCGTACCGGTGAAGGAACTAAAAGTAAATTTGGACTAACTATGCGCTGGTCATTAGAAAATAAAGTATTTCCTCTTTTAACTACTAAAAAGGTATTTTGGAGAGGAGTTTTGGAAGAACTATTGTGGTTTGTAAGAGGTGATACTAATGAACGCACGCTTGCAGATAAAAAAGTTCATATTTGGAAGGATAATGCATCACGTGAATTTCTGGATAGCATTGGTTTGATAAATCGTGAAGAGGGCGACCTTGGACCAGTTTACGGATTTCAATGGAGACACTTTGGCGCCAACTATGTGAATTGTCACAGTAAATATGCAGGCGAAGGAGTTGATCAATTGATTCAATGTATTGATCAAATCAAAAAAAATCCCACAAGTCGTCGTATCATTCTATCTGCTTGGAATCCAAAGGATTTGCCACAGATGGCACTTCCGCCTTGCCATATGATGTGTCAATTCTATGTCAGTGAGGGGATGCTATCATGTCAAATGTACCAACGTAGTGCCGATATGGGCTTGGGGGTTCCTTTCAACATTGCTAGTTATGCATGTTTAACACGCATGATTGCTCAAGTTTGTAATCTTAAAGCAGGAGAATTTATTCATGTGATTGGAGATGCCCATGTGTACTTGAATCATATTGATGCACTTGAGAAACAGCTTGAACGTACACCAAAACCTCTGCCACATCTTGAGATAAATCCTAATGTAAAGAATATTGATGAATTCCAAGTTGATGACTTTGAGGTTATTAAATATGATTGTTATCCAAGTATTCCCATGAAAATGGCAGTTTAGATTTTGTTTTAAATTAATTGATTATTAAATTGTAATTTGTCAGCAATGCAACCATCCTTCAATAGAAAGAGTTTACTTGCATTGCATCATTACGCTTTTTTAAAAAGCATACAATTTAATCCTCATCGCTTGAAAAAGGAGCGCCTCAGCCGCCGCGTTGGTTCTCCTCATCGCTTGAAAAAGGAGCGCCTCAGCCGCCGCGTTGGTTCTCTTCATCGCTATAAGGAGCGCCTCAGCCGCCGTGCTGATATTGTCTGCCTCACGCTATCTGAGAATCCATTTTCTCCGCCTCCTCTCCATCCTCATGCGAGCAACGATATTCAATATCGTCGCTCGCGCTTGGTCATCCGCCCTTCATGATGTGTTGCTGATGATTCTTAACAAAATACGTACTCAAGAGCATACTTGCTCCTGGGGTGAGTCCGTTGAATTTTGAAACAGCTTTTGTCTTTTGACGAGCTGATTTATCACTATCAGCAACTTTTATACAAGTTGTTTCAATCTCATGTAGATCACTATAACCTCCGACGAACTCGCCATTAAAGTAGATCATAGGAAAGCTCGTATTTCCCGTTTTCTTTTTGATGCGTGTTTTGTTAGAGTTAGTGTAGGTACGTTTCGTGTACGGTATCTGACGATGTTTCAACAGACCGATGGTTTTCTTGCACCATGGACACCCCTCCAACAATTCAACATGCAGCAATCTCTTTGGCATATAATAATATAAAATAATATATTTCTATAAAAATCAACTAGATTATTAATAATATCTTATTATAAAAAGTTAGCTATTCATCTTGATAAAGTTACACATCCTCCACAGCTGGCCCGATATCACTCACAATCATAAATTGCATCCGTGCGGGGTCTTTATCATCCTCAGAAAAAGGCAATTCTACCGGATTAAACGTGTTATGGGGGTACTCAGTTCTCTCAAGGTGCGACATTAGCATTGGAATACCCCGAGTGCAAATAAATTTAAAGTAGCGAATACACTTGTTATCAAAGTCTTTAAACGCATATATCTGTTCATTCTTTTTTCCTACTGCGAACCTGCTATCGCCCAGTTTAATTGACATGACATTGCCATCAGGTAGATCTTGACCAAGCTCGATCGCTAACTCGCGGAAAAAGGAATCTCCCGAGTCCTCCTCTAGCTTTGAGGTAAGATATTCATCTTTATCATTATCCAAGGAATGGCTAGTAGAAGTAGTGGATAGAGCAGTTGATGGTGCAGCCATTTTTTGTGTTCTTATTATACCAAATATATTATATTATAATTAATTCAATTTTTTTGATTGATTACTATAATTTTCAGTTATGTATTATTAATATTCATTAAGGTACAATCGATGACTGTTATGGGAATGCCGAGTCTATATTTAGATGGTTCCTGGCGTCGCATGTAAAATCGCGTTATGACGTGGAGGAATAGATTATTTTTATTTTACTTTGACTAATATAAAAATTAAAATAAAAACTATATTATATTATAATTAATTCATCATTTTAAAATAATATCATGTAATCAAATACATTGGCATTCAATAGCAGTACGGATTCCCTTGCTAGCCGCTTGCTTGTATGTGTTATCATACGTATTCTGATATCCCATATATTCAGGTGTGCTTTTAGTATAGACTTTGGCATCCGCATTACAATCAATAGTTGTATTGGCATCTGCGATTGCATCAATAGTTGTATTAGCATCTGCGTTACAATCAATAGTTGTATTGGCAACTGCGTTACAATCAATAGTTGTATTGGCAACCTCGATTGCTTGTCTATAATTATCCAAGCGCTCGCTCTTTTCCAAGGCATCTGCAAATGATCCAGCGCTATCCTTGGCACAGCTAGGTTCGTCAAGACGCCAATAGCTACAGCGCCTGTACAGATTTTCCCAAGTACATGTATTGAGAATTTCACTAAATACATCCATAATCATATGTTTAGTTTTCATAGAAACGCAATAGCCCCTCTTGCGATTGCTACGGAATACACCCAAACTAATTGCTACAATCAATCCATGGATGTCCATAATGTGTGCATCAGCGCTAGGAGATGTAATACCATGTTTAACCCACTGCATGGCACATCTATTCATAAATTCTTTAAATATGCGGTTCTTCATGTGATCAGTGAAAAACTTTAGCCCAATAACACCCATCATACTATAGATATCTTGAATACAGGGTACATCCTTCATGTTCATTTCCAAAACACAATGCAACATTTCATCTAGTTTAAAGTAGTTAATGTAGCGACGCAACATAACAAGTGTTTGAGTAATATGGTTAATATTTGCATATGCTGTTTCTCCTTCAAGCTGGATAGTTTTACTTGTAATTGCAGAAACTAATCCACCGCACAAACACGATACAATCTTGAAAATATCATCTCGCGTCACTGCATAATCGGAAGGATATCCAAAAATGCGACGCGTACTTGCCTCAATAATACGTGTATTTCGATTACATGTGATAGGAAACCACACAAGATCACGCGCAATTTGCTTGTTCCTGGTGAACCGAACACGTCCTTTATTTAAAGCATACTTGCTGAGATATCCTGGGTGAATAATCAATTGAGGTTTCTCATTAATGTTTTGCATGCCAATAAAAACTCCTAGTTGAGTATAATTAGTTTCCTCTGTAATATAGCACTTGATATCATTATTCGTTTGCATTTCGATATTAGAATCAAGTACATTACCTTGAAGAGCATTATCTTGAAGAGCATTATCTTGAAGAGCAGAATTTTTAAACTCGTGAACAAACTGATCATACGTGCCAACAAATGCTAGGTGAGGCACTGTATCCGAATCAATATGTGATTGCATAGTTGAATCATCACTGTTATTGAACCATCCCCTAGAGTATGCCCATGCACTGAGAGTAGCATTATATTCATTATATGGCATCATTTCAAGATATTGGATAATAGTATCAATAGGCACCAATTGTGTATGTTTGTTCATACGAATACCAATTACATCTCCATCATAAATTTGATAGCGAGTTACTATGAGATTGGGAGATGTGCCCTCCACAGTAATATCAATAGGATATCCATTTACCCATACGAGAATAGAGTTATCAATATAATCATAAGCAAGTCGCTTACAGCGATCTCTCCACATATTTATATTGTGTTCCTCAGACATAAAGGATGCACGAGGCATTCGTGAGGTAAAATATCGTTCATTGTGTGTATTACGTTTGCCACGTCTATTACGTTTGCTGCGTGTATTGTGCGTATTAGAATTCATCGATTGAATCATATACGATTTTAGAGTATTTGATGATTATCTCGTTCAAAAAAAAATCAATTTTTTATATATATGTATAATGTCGGGATTGAAAAACCAATCTATGATGCCAATAGTGCCATTAATATCATTTATAATTACACACAAAGATCGATTAAAGTATCTAATAAAGACCCTCCCATTGAATTTAAAACATAATTACAAGTATCGCAAATATATTGAATTTATAGTAGTTAATTTTAATTCTCCTAATACCCACGATGTTAAATTCGATATATTTATTAAAAAGCTAGCTCGCAAGTACAAGTTTTTACGCTATTATCACCGAACTTTACAACATTGGCATGCATGCAAAGCAAAAAATATTGCCCATGAATACTGTAAAACATGCATTTGCGTGAATTTAGATGCTGATAATTATTGCATGGGGTTGGCCGGTCTTATTCTTAGTACGTATAAAAAGTCGCCTCCTTTACAGACTATCATGCATATGACTTCGGACAAAACAGGAGATGGAACATTTGGACGTGTGATATATCCACGAGTTCTATTTGAGTTGGTGGGTGGATATGATGAACATTTACAACCATATGGTGGTGAAGAAATTCATTTAATTTTCAAAATGATGAAATTTCTCATATGGAGAAAACAACATACATATTTTTATTATGTATATAAAGCGTTGGAACGTCATGATTGCTTACATATTATAAAAGATAAAATGATAATTTGTAATCAATTAGATGAAAAATTTCACCATTATATTGGAGCAATTAGAAACAAGCATGGTGATACCCTAAAGTGTATTTCAAGCAACCTGACAACACGTGAAATGTTTAAATATAATATGCGGTATTTACGCAAGACACTTACTGATGTATTTTACGATGAATTTGATGCCCTTACAAAGATGAACTCGTTGCATTGGGACAAATTGGGATTTTTGTGGGATAAAGATTCGCCTATAAAGCAACACAATGTCATATTCAGTGCAACTCTATACAATTACTTTAAAAATAAAACTTTTACAGGATTTCCACCACGTTTTTACTTTAGTCGGTTTTTCAAATGTCCAAATTTAGTAACTACAATACTTGATGCAAATACACACAGACTACTTAATACACGTGAATTACTGCATATAAAGGCACGAAATAAAAACAATCATAAGGAATTTTGTAGTGGTTATACCTTGATCAAATTTATTCGCAGAATAGCTCCGCGGGGTATAAAGTATATTGGGAGAATAGGATTAACTGGTTATTCGGATGCTGCGCGTAGCTATTTATATATGTTAAATCACTATCATAATGTTACTTTTGATTCGCCAGATAAACCCACATGGGACAAGTTGCAAGATGATACACAAGATGAAACTCACAATAATATTTTTAAACAGCTATATAAAAAATCAATAGAGTATGATATTATAATTATTCATTTATATCCAAGCAAGTGGAAACAGTTTTATGAAAAGGGTAAAACTTGTTATGGTATGACAGCCTGGGAATCTACCCGAATACCTAAATCATGGGATAAACACCTTGATCAAGTTGATAGAATACTCGTCCCTTGCGAGTGGAATCGTATGTTATTTCAAGCGCATACAAAAACCCCCGTTTATGTATGGCATCATCTTTGTCATAATAGACGTACTAATATAAAAAGTACGTCTATTATTGAAAGGATGAATTTAAACAAAAACATATTTATGTTTTTCAGTGTAGGAGAGTGGGTAACACGTAAGAGACTCGAATTATTAATTAAATTATTTAAAGAGGTTTTTCCGTCCCGTGGAGCATCCCATGCATGTTTGGTAATCAAGACGAATGATGCCCCTGATATTGCTTTACCAGAAAATATAATCCTAATAAACAAACGAATACCACAGAATGAAATGACTGCTTTAATGGAACGTTGTAACTGTTATGTATCACTAACTGCAGGAGAAGGTGCGGGAATGAATTTATTATGGGCAGCAAAATTAGAAAAACCTATTATTGCACCAAATTTTGGCGGTCATTTAGATTATATATCGGGGGATTTCTTACCTTATACAATGGTTCCTGCCAAATGCTCACGTGTAAAATGGTTCAATGGTACGTCTCAGTGGTGTCTAGTAGACGAAAAAGCTGTAAAACAACGATTATATAATGAATATTTAGCAAAACATGATGAATGTTTGGCAAAACATGATACTAATAAAGTATTGGAAACAAGGACCAAGCTCAAGATTACTCTAAATAAAGTGTGCATGGAATTTGAATTTTTTACCAATGAATAAGTAATGATTTTATTAACTATATTACAACTAGGTATTCCTAAATCAATTGAATTAACATATAGAAATAGAATTCAAATTTTAAATTATACTGATGATTGGATGCAACATGCACAGGGAGGTATTCTAGTTCCAGTTTGTAATAATCATATAATTACAAAAAAATTCATTCAAAGTACTTTGTATTATTTTAACAAGTGTAACAACTGGAAACACTGTATCATACACTTTCAAGATGATTGTTTCGCCATAAGTACGCAACTTGTTAAAACACTACATATCACTAGTAAAGACTTTACTCCAATCAATTCATTAATTAATAAAATAATATATTCAAAAGATCGCCAAGATGATATTACTTTGTATTTAAGAGAAACATCTGAATTATGGGGTAACTCAATTAATGAGCATATAGACAATCTAAATATAATTAATGTTGCTAACGAGCTATCACGATGTTTTTACCCTCATTGTGATGAGGATAACGACTGTCTTGATGAAAAACAAACGAAACCCGTAAAATCTTTAAAATTAGTAAAACGCATTAAAACAAATCGTATTATTCAGAATGCCAAAGATTCTCCCAAGGTTATATCTCCAAAAGAATCTGCAATATCTCCCAAACAAATTATTACTCATAAACCTATAACAAGGCAGTTACGAAAAGTAGAACTCCGAACTTGTTTATCTAATAATACTAATGCATTATATAATAAAATGAAAACACCTGTAGATAATTTATTGAATATAGCGATTCCTATTGTAAATAGATGGGATCTGTTAGAAAGATGCTTAAATAGTATTGATTTTCCTGTAAATAAAGTTATTATTGTTGATAACTCTTTCAGCGAATATATACGACAACATGTAAAAGCATTTACGCAAAACGATCATCCTTATATTAACGAATTTATTTTAATTGATAAACGAATGAATAATTTAGGATTTGCAGGATCTTTGAACTATGTAATGCAGTGTTTTCCTATGGATTGGTGGTTCTTTTGTAATAATGATGTAATATTTGGCAAAGGCGATCTATATAAAATTGCAACTTACTTGATGTCTACAAAAACATCACCTCCATATATCTGCAAGTGCTGGCAGTGGTGCGCATGTATAATTAAAAAACCCCTTATTGATGCAATCGGATTCTTGGATGAAACTTTCTATCCCAGTTATTTTGAGGATACTGATTATCAATTAAGAGCTGCAATTTGGGGATATAACAATAATATAGAAGTAATCGGAAGTATTGATAATTTAAATATCAAACATGGTGATAAAAACCCTAAATCTCTTGAGAATGCTTCAAAACATAATTATGGCGGCGCAAATCACGTACGTATTGATAATCATGTTCAACAAGTATTTCAAAAACATATTACAGCAAATCGCAAATACTTTATTCAGAAATGGAATATAAAAGACTTTTATGACGATTACAAAGTATTGCCTGATAAATTTAAACATTTAACAATGGAACGACACATGATGCACTGGAACCCAGAATTCGCACAACAAAAGCGCAAACAAATATTGCAACAGCATTTGGAGGATGATATCTTCATCCGCGGTATGAATAAAATAAAAACATAATAACCTATGCATTAAATAGATTTTATGTGCGATTACAGTATCATAAAAACTAATTATACATATGGTATTTTTTAAATAATTTTGCTAGCCTTTGGATTTTATTAACGATATATCTTTATTAGGTTTATACTGGTTTTTTTTAAAATGCTTTTTTTAGACGCTTTTTGTGGTATACTTTTGGGCGTTTCAATACTTGAAATAAATGATATGGGTTTTATTGTATCAATGTCAGGATATATTTGTTTTACATATTGATTATTTATTATTTCATTATAAAGTGGTTCTGTAAGATATAATTTTTCGATTGAATTCATACATTCAAACTTTTGATTCACCTGAAAACATCTATATAGTTTATGTTCAACTGGAGATGGTTCTACTTTTGGTATTTCATCAATACATTCATGGCTTTTATAATATTGATTTTCTGTGTTAAATATTTCACAAGTATATTCAAATCCAATTTTTTTTAATAAATTATCCAAGTCATCGAATAAATTTTCATATTTTATACAAAAAGTATTTGGCGGCATATCGTGCTCAGGTTTTGCAAAATGTTTTATTGCATTATTAAATCTTTCAAATTTATAAAACTTGCCTAATATGTTTTTTCTTCGTTTCAATATACTACTATATACCCATAAAGGATTACGAATAATAAATATTTTAATATATTCATCATATTCCGAATTATTTAAAATATGACAAGCCTGAGGAAATTTACATAATATATATTTATACGATCCTTCAGTAGCTTTTTGTATATGTTTATCAGTTATAACTATTGTTTCAGTAACAATATTGTATACATGAGGAATCCTAGATATTATAGATTGTAATATTGTAGTTCCACAATGTGAAAATCCAAATATTATAATTTTTTTCATTAATACATAAACAAGATATTGTTTGGTTTTTAAATCAAAGTATACACTTGATCATTAACATATGCGTTTACAATATGCATAAATAGTATCTATTACATCTCGACATGTACTACACATATATTGAGGATCATTTTTAGTCTTTTTTTCTTTAGATTTTTTTTGCTGTTTCTGAAAAACCTCATATGTTTCTTGAAAAACCTTGTATTGTTTATTTTTAACACGTTTCTTTTGCTTTGGGCTATATATAGTTTTAGGTATATAAGCTGGTGGATCTTTATGATTAGTTATGCTATCTTTATGGGATATTCTATTATCCATTGTAATTATGTGTATATTTTAAATATAATAAAAATGAATTATACTTGAAATATTTGAATTACATTCAAAATGCAAGATATTACTTGGTGTATTGTTGATTATTCGCCAAAATCATTTGTAGGTATTTCACCGTATAATAGACTTGCTGCTACTCTCGTTATACAAAGATGGTACAGGCGTAATCCATTCAATATAAACATAATGAGCAAGAGTAATATAATTCGTATGTATTTGAAATGGTCTAAACGGTATATTATTTACTTTCCTGAGAATCTAGTACGTTCACTTGAAGGGTTGCCTACGATACATATGATTGATAGGTATAATATTGAGAAAGAAATACGAAAAATTCAAAATACCCCACGTCGCAAGCTATCTGATGTTCGTAAATTGATGCTAAATGATAAAATTTCTTGTGAATTGTTATCATATGTAGGTATAGGATAAAAATTGAATATAATTATATTTATTATTATATAAAGTTATTCAATTATGGATTTTCCCAAACAACACCCATTTCTTCGACAACATTATGTAAAGAATCTAAATAATCCCCTTGCACGTATTCGTAATGAAGAGGCTGATGCCGGTTGTGATGATGTACATCCAAATGGTTTTAATGATAAACAGGCAATCAAACAATTATGCAAGGTTTTCGCTATACAAGCTCAACAAGCTGTTAAAGCTAAGCAAGCTAAACAAGCTCAACAAGCTGTTCAAGCTAAGCAAGCTAAGCAAGCTCAACAAGCTCAACAAGCTGTTCAAGCTCAACAAGCTCAACAAGCTCAACAAGCTAATCAAGCAAAGCAAGCTCAACAAGCTCAACAAGCTAATCAAGCAAAGCAAAAAAAATATTAAAAAAATGAAATAAATGTTAATAATAATAATTTTCTTTAATAATCTTTATGCCTAAGCGTACTAATATTAATATTTTATCTTTTAAACAAAGAACGCCAGTAATAACCACAACACAAAATACATTTTCAAATCTACCATTTAGATTTATAGAGTTTGAATACCATTCTCAACTTGACTCTATTGGTAATATAATGAAATTAAAACCAGGACTTAATAAATGTAAAAATTAAAATTCATACCCTTGATTAGTATTAAGACTCCAATCAAAATTCTTTAATAAGGTTTTGCTAAATACCTTTTCAATGGGAATATCATGACGTTTAAAAAAACTTACTGTAATACGTGGATCAATATAATTAGCTCGCGATGTTGTTAAAGTAATGTTCTTATTAAGGTTTTTTTCCTTGATACGTTGCTTTAACTCGTTTATTCGTTTTTCAATAGCAGGTGCTTTCTTTTCTGTTGCTTGTTCAAGTTTTTTTTTTAAATCTTTCATCCTATCTTGCATTTTTTCTATCGCATCCCCATGACCTTTGGCAACATCTTTTTGATGATTACATAATTCTGCCACTTTACGACAAGCTGTATTATAATGTCTAACCATCTCAGTATGACGCTGTCGTTCACTCAATTCTTGACTATGAATTTTTCTAAATTTGGGCTCTAACTTTTTTAACTCTATTTGCAAAACATGCGATGCATTGTATGTACGGAATACTTTTGCAGTAAGATCCTTCATATGTTTGTGCAAATACTCATTAATATCACCACTTGATACATCAAAAATATCATGATTACTTGATTTATCTTTTATAAATTCTTTCAAGTTTATCCATACGATAGGCTCAACCTTTACACGATTTACATACCTAACAGAGTCCTTTCCCAGAAAATCCAATTTTATGTAATTATTCGCTTGTAAATGTATATGTTCAACACGCAAGCTTGTAGCACCAACTGTATCTGCTTGATCTTCTGACTTTTCATTACCTACACGAAGAGCAAGACGATCTATCAAGTAAACTGCACATGCAATCATTTTTGTACGTTTATCACTAGATTGCATTTCGTTAGTGTATTGTTTACGGATTTTATTTATCTTTTTCTTTAATTTACGCGCTTTTTCATACTTTTGTACATCTCGCGATGATCGTTGTTTGCTTGAACGTGCTAAAAATACATATTTCATCTTGTTTGTAATTGGAGCTTTCCATCTTGCAATCCAAAGACCTTGCATATCATTAATAATTCCCCCCCATCGCCCAGGCACGTTAGGTTTTGGATGTGGTGCTCGCCGACTCAAGTTGAGTGTTATATCTCGGGGAAGAATACGATGTTTAATTTTACCTGCCAATGGATGTTTTCCACGTCCCATAAATAATCCAGGGGGCTCAATAATAAACGACTCGACAGGTTGTTTTTCGCCATCAACAAAACACCACCGGTATGGTTCCAAGGTCGCATCGCGTTGCTCTTTGAGTTTCTGCTTTTTTTCCTTGGTGTAATTTTTACGTTTTTCTTTTTTTTTTTCCAAATAATTATGTATTTTGCTGAAATCACATTTTGTTATACTTTTTATTGGAGTATCCTTAAGCATGAGTTTCCAATCCTCCCAAAAATTTCTTACAAATGTAGGGTTATCAAGATACGCGGTACCTACATAGCGAGCGTATAAAACAGCAGCTTCTTCTGCTTGTTCGTTTAATTCTACTTGCTTTCCATCGTATTTTAAATATATGGTTTTTGGCAGTCTCTCGTAATCTGGAGGAAAATAAACTCCATTATGAAGCAAAGTTTTCATTAATATTCAAATAGAGAATTCTATATATGCGAATTTATAACGCATTTTATATAATCACGTGGGAACAGTTGAATAAATGGGAAAAAGCACAAAAATCCAGAGGTATGCATATAGGAATATTCATATCATGATATAATGCCACTTTTGTTTATTTTAATACTTGTATTTGCAATTATATATATGTTTATATGGGAGAATTATACTAGTCCTCAAGATATAGACATAATTCTTCCATACAATGCATATATATATGGTAATTACGCATGTTTATACAATGCAACAACAAGTCAATGTTTTAGGTATAACACTAATACTATTATTGATGATTTTATTTTACAAAAGTACCCTGATATACATTTGTATTACAGGGATGAATTTCCCTACACAGAAGTATTAATATTAGGTGGTCTCGTAATTCTATCATGGATTACATGGAAGCAAATGTCCACCTTTATAAAACATAAAGATAATCCATGGAAACTCTATAAAATATGCGAACTATGTGAAATGCCACCAATACAGGTGGCAGGTCTTTATGTTATTCGTAAACAACTAGATGATTATATAACATTTATGGTTGATAGAGATGAATTTGTAAAAAAAAATCTAAGACTCCCAAGAGGGCTATTATTTGCGGGTCCTCCTGGAAATGGTAAGACCCTTATTAGTAAGTATATGGCACAAAAAGCTCAAGTTAATTTTATCTCATGTATGGGAAGTGACTTTAATGAAATGTTTGTAGGCGTTGGTGTATCACGAATGCGTAGTATGTTCAAGTGTGCACGTGAAAACCAACCTTGTATTATCTTTATTGATGAAATTGACAGTATTGGTGGACAGAGACAACAAAATATTAATAATAATGAAGGAACAAACCTTTTAAATAAATTGCTAAGTGAAATGGATGGTTTTCAAGATAAGACACATGAAAATATTATGGTTATTGCAGCAACTAATCGTGTTAAATCTCTGGATGATGCGTTATTACGAAGTGGTCGCTTTGACGAAAAATTGTATTTTGATCCGCCAAACATTCAAGAACGCCGTGAAATCATTGACATGTACGTGGAAAAATATAATATCGAGTTAAATCATACAATTGGATTACCTCAGCGTTGTGCTGGAGCATCATGTGCCGATATTGAGATGATTTGTAACTATTATGGTATATTGTTACATCGTAATTCAAAAGCATGTGATTTACATGATGATTCACATGATGATTCAAAAGCATGTAATTCACATGATGATCCACATGATGATTCACATGATGATTCAAAAGCATGTAATTCACATGATGATTCACATGATGGTAAAATACCCCTTCTAATGGATAAAGCTATTGATCATATCATGGTAGGTAGTGAAAAGAAAGAGCGTGTTCTATCAAAAGATGAGCGTATTCGCGTTGCATATCATGAAGCAGGACATGCAGTTATTGCGTCTATCCTTGAAGAGGCACCTCTTAAAGTGTCATTAATTCCAAGAGGTCAAGCGGCTCTTGGATTTTCTCAGCAAATGCCAAACGATCAGAAACTGTTCACATGTGATGAGATGTTTAATCGTGTAAAAATTCTCATGGGTGGACAAGTTAGCGAATTCGTGTTCTTAAAAAATATTTCAACCGGTGCGAGCGACGATATTGAAAAGGCAACTCATATATTAAGGCAAGCTGTTACACGCTGGGGATTTGTTGATGAGATTGGCTTTGTAATGGTAGATGAGTCCTCCCAGCAACAGCTTGCTATTGCAGATACAGCAATTAGTAATTTATCACACCAGCTATACAAAGAAACACAAACTATAATTAATACATATAAAAGCAAAGTCGAAAAACTTGCGCTGCTATTGTTAGAAAAAGAAGAACTTGATCGCGACGATATCATGGAAATAATAAATACTCCATAGTAATTGCATAACGTTTGAATGGTGAATTGCTTATACGAAACCTGCAACAAAGGATAGCGGTTCCGTAATCATATTAAACACAATGCTAAATATAAACGAATTTACAGCATAATGATCAGCGTCATTTTTATAATAATTATAAAACATATACATAAGGATTGTATATTTAATCACATATAGCACGTGCCCTGTTAATATTAATCTTTTATTTTTTCTCACTTTATTTACATCCACTTTATCCACTTTATCCACTTTATCCACTTTATCCACTTTATCCACTTTATCCACTTTATCCACTTTATCTATTTGCATTAGCTGTTTTAACTTTTGTACTGTTGATTGTGCTTCTAGTGTTTCTGCTGGCGTCATGGCAATCATACTACCGGTACGTACTGAAGAAATCAACCAGAATGCGTCCCATCCAGCTATTATCTTTGAAACAATTCCCATTCCTGTTCCAGGTTTACCGTGAAAAAACTCGTACGTGGGTGATTTGCTGTTTGTAGATGGTGATTTACGACCACCGCCGTTCAAGTTAATATTATTCAACGCTGATGTATCAATAGTCGAAAGATTATGTTTAGGTAAATTATCATATATTATCCTTATCTTCATCTTCACCATCATCATCTTAACCTAAACCAAATTTTACAGTATTTATGGTTGGTTTCGTTGATTAATATTACTTGCTTTATATATGCCGAGGGATACTGAGATCATATTCAAAACAATTCCAAGCAATATTGTATTTGTACCATAATTAGCTGCATCATTTTTATAATAATGATAAAACATATATAAAAATATAGCATTTTTAATCATGGATATATTGCTGTATCTACCAATAAAACCTGCTAGCCTAAACCAGCCAAGTGCTTTATCCGAAGCCTTATCAACGTACTCTTGTTTAGTTGGGTTCATTGCTGTGAAGCCAACTGTGACACTTATATTAACCAACAGCGAATAAATATCCCATGCACCCATTAATCCTGAAAATGTATCCATTTTTGTTCCGGGGACACCGTGAAAAAACTGGTATATAGATGATTTACTATTTGTAGATGGTGATTTACGACCTCCGCCACTCAATTTAATATTATTCAATACCGATGTATCAATATTTGTCGTGTTATTATGTTTAGGTAGATTATCATAGTACTGTTGGACATGTTCCCTTGTAATCATACGTGGATCAAATTTGTCTAACTGCTGACTAATAGTTTCAAGATTAGAATTAATATGTGATGTTCCTAAAAAGCCATCATAATCGAATTCAGTAATAAACTGTTTGATATGTTGCCAATTATTTACAAAATTCTGATGATTTTGACTAAAATTACTTAAATCAAGTGATGGTGCGTAACCTCCAGACATTTTAGATGTTGTAATCATCTTGTTAAAAAACATCTCTTGCTGTAATCCCTGGTACTTTTGTTTGTATTTGATGTATTTTGATTCATACATATTATATAAATGTATTCGATAATAATTCTAGAATATTAAATATATCAAATATATCAAATTCAACCATCATATGTGTACTCATCATCATCATCTTGAAGAAAGAATCTTGATCCAAGTTCCTCGTAAATAACATCACTGTCGAAACGCTGTGGATTATCAAATTCATCCATAATACTATCAATAATAATTGCCATTTCTTCCTGGTCGTGAATGCCTTCAAGGCGATCCATACACACACAAATAAAAAATTCTGTTGAAAGTTTTTGGTTAAACTGTTTCCAGGTGAATGATGGCTCACGATTCTTTAGACGTTTATCCCAAAATCTTTGCAATTCTGCATGCATATTACACCATACACTGATATCATCAAGAGAACCGCGATTACTAATATAATTACGGACAGATGTACTCAGATCACTATCAATCAAATGAATGATACCAAACATGTTAATATATATAGCTTGCATATCATCTGATGCGTGCAAGCGTCCCACTTGACGGTCGTATAATTTGCGCTGTTCCTCAAAAGCTGAACTTTGTTTTTCAACAACTTTACGAGCTTTTTCTTCTTCAATTACTTTTGTTTCATGTTGAATCTTTTGAATCTGTTGATCCAATTTCCTAACTCGTTCTTGACGTTCAGCCTCTATTAATGACGCTTGCATAGCTTGTTCAAATTCATCTTGATCAACATCATCTGGTGGAATAGGTGCTTGTATTGGTAGCTCGCCACGGATTTGTTCTCTAAATGACGGATCGGGAGAACGTACCGTGGTATCTGGCGATAGAGTATCTGGCGATAGAGTATCTGGCGATAGAGTATCTGGCGATAGAGTATCTGGCGATAGAGTATCTGGCGATAGAGTATCTGGCGATAGAGTATCTGGCGATAGAGTATCTGGCGATAGAGTATCTGGCGATAGAGTATCTGGTGATAGGGTATCTGGTGATAGGGTATCTGGTGATAGGGCGCTCATCACAATAAAGTAATTATTAATACTATTTTATTAATAATTATTCAATTTTCTTCTAATTCTGCAACTCTAACCTCAAGTGCGTTAAATTAAATTCTTCAGAATATCTATCTTAGTAATGAGCGAACTTGAGGTTAGAGTTGCAGAATTAGAAGAAACTATTGCATTTATTAAAAGATATATTCAACCAGATGTATCAGTAACTGATATGCTTACAACAAAAAATAATCATTCTATGATAATAGTTATTATTGTGTGTATTTTAGGTTTTGTTGGATATTTATGGCTTACATATAACATAGAATCAAATGATGATTCGCCAAATGTTTGTAATGTTATGGACGAATGTATGGGAGACACTTGTGGATTAAATAATGTAGATAATATCTTGTATCCAAATAATGCACCAAATACTCAACATGATGCACTAAATACTCAACATGATGCAAACACCTCGCATAATGCACTAAATACTCAACATAATGCACCAAATACTCAACATGATGCAAACACCTCGCATAATGCACCAAATACTCAACATGATGTATCAAATACTCAACATGATGTATCAAATACTCAACATGATGTATCAAATACTCGACATGATGCACCAAATACACGACATGATGCATCAAGTACTCCAAATAGAGTAAATGATACACAAAGTGAAGAATTTCAAATTCACTATTAAATTTCAATGATTTAATTTTGATGATTGAATTTTTCTCGCAATTCATTAACATCATGAGCTAATTTAATTATTGCCTGCTGTGTAACAGCAAGTCCAACTTGTGGCGAATCCATTGATTCATCTGGTTGTAATAGTTTTACAATATCTTTTTTAAATCCTTTTAACATTTTTTGATACAAACTATGATTTGATTTTATTATTGTTTCAAGGCTTTCTATGCGTCTTCTTAGAACACCGTCATTAGATTTTGTTAAAAGTCTTAATTCTTCTATGTTTGTTTCCATGTTTTTTATAAATTCGTCATTATTTGAGTGTTGTGAATCTTGTAATGTTGTAATTTGCTTGTCAATTTGCGTATAGTTGTGTTCAATATCTTTTATATTTTGATTTACAGTATTATAATAATCTTTATTATTATCCCTTTCTAGAGTAAATTGTTCTATATTAGTATTTATTTTATTATAAATATCTTCAATTCTGCTATTTATATTATTCATATATAATTGAATAGTATCTTGATTTGCTTCTACTTGTTTATTTGTATCCAAGTTATTAAGAGTATCTCCATGCAGGTTTTTTAGTTGTTCATTAAAATCCTTGATTTGTTCATTTAAATTATTAATTTGTTTACTCGTGGTCTTTATTCGTTCATCTAAAGATGAACATTTATCTTCATGATCGAGTTCAAATTTGTTTAAAATCTCTACACGTTTTTCTAACTTTTCAAGACGTTCATGTGTAGTTGATTTATGTTTACGAGAAGTATCAGTATCGTCTACTATTGCTTGTGAATTAGTATTGGACATTATATTGTATAATAGATGTCTTCTATATCATGATGATCATCATGATGATCATCATAATCTAATCATGACTAGATATTTCTTCAATTAATGCATTAATTTCTTCAAGAGTTCTATTTATTGATTCTGCTTTATTTTTTGATTTATCCTGTTCCTGTTTGAATTCATTTTGAAGATCATCAAGATTATCATCATCATCATCATCATCATCTTTATCAAGATTATCTTTATCAAGATTATCTTTCTCAAGATTATCATCATCATTCACATCATCATCAAGATTATCATCATTCACATCATCATCATTCATATCAAGATTATCATCATTCACATCATCATCAAGATTATCAAGATCATCTTTATCAAGATCATCTTTATCAAGATCATCTTTATCAAGATCATCTAAACAAGAATTTAAAATTTCGTCTATCTCTTTATTTTCTTTTAATGGTTTTGGAGAAGGTTTACTTCTAACTATAGGTTCTGAATTCCAATCTTTATATTCCTTTTTTATTTGATGATACATTTTCACATAATCAATATCAAACATAGACTGTTTCATATTAGATGCCAAGGATTTTGGTGTTGATTCTTTATTAGTTTTTATATTTGTCATAGGCATACCAAGCATCATTTGATTAAACTGAAACATTTGATTATTGGTATCATGGGCAGTAATTCCCAAGTCGTTTTTCATTGAAACTTTTACACAATATGTAAAACGTCGTTTAACTGTACGCATAATTAATACAATAATTAAATCCAAAACATATAAAAACCACTCATTAATAATAAACAACAAACCTGGCATTTCCCATGTTGATATTTTTATTGGGGTATATTCCTCTACAATATCCCAATTCCCTACTAAAAGACTAGCCATAAAAAACCATACAAATCCATATGACCATGCCATTAATAAAAACATAAATATTACAATCTGCATTATAATAAAATATAATATAGTATCTAATTAAAAAAATGAATTTTTATTATATGGCAAATTCAAGTATTATAATCAACACGTATATACAAATGTCTCAATTTGTTTATTCCCCTCGTATATCAGGAATGGAAAATCTCAGAAACCATGATTATATTAATCAAGATTCACAACAGGAAGATACAATCATATGGAATGATGACCAATACTATATTAAATTTACGTACTTGTATATTAATAATATTGATAATAATGAGAATATTGAGAATATTGAGAATAATATTGTATTAAATGATAGCGATAATATGATTTAATGTATTAAATTACGATTTAATGTATTAAATTACCATTTAATGTATTAAATTACGATTTAATGTATTAAATTACGATTTAAAGGATTACAAGTATATATTTGTGTGTTGACGTGGCCGAGTGGTTAAGGCGACCGCCTGCTAAGCGGTTGGAGTTTCTCCGCGCAAGTTCGAATCTTGCCGTCAACGCATTGAGATATTAAT
>Ga0099798_10061_pt1 | contig 31505 bp, 18 predicted proteins | sample Uncmet_Sort29A_1_FD_89870 | JGI IMG/M metagenome (GOLD analysis project Ga0099798, IMG submission 89870) | Marine eukaryotic communities from CALCOFI LINE 67, Pacific Ocean - CN13ID_Sort29A_1 | ecosystem: Environmental > Aquatic > Marine > Oceanic | place: Pacific Ocean: Monterey Bay | collected...
TTGTGATTGATGTGAGATAAAAAGTTTATTGTTGATATAGTGGTGATGGGGGGATCAGATCTAATTAAAAGTAGTTTTATATTTCTTTACTGCTTAACTTGGTTGGTAATTGTCGATACTAAAGTCTCTAGGAATGCATGCTATCGATGATTTATAGAGATATAATTCATATACTCAGAGAAAATATTTCCTTAGCTGATTCTGAAATTAATTCATAATTCTTGAATCTATTTCCTTTTCAATCCACACTCTAACTAAGTAAGACCTAGTCTTTATACTTTTTAACTGTTTCTTTCGATGTTGTGATTACAAGTTCTAAAAGTTCTATGCCTTCATTATTTTTATTGTTACATGTGATTATCTTTCAGATTTTTATTCGGGATAAGGTTTTATTAAACCTAAAAGAGTATTATCTATTAGCTTTATTTGATTTTCAGTTTACTCAGTATTTCAGTATTTCAAAAAAAAATATTAAGATGTTGTTATTCATTCAATTTGTCGTTTTTCATTCCAACAATTCAATATTAGAAACCATATGCTTTAAGAATCGAATTTCCTAATATTTTTATTTTATTTGCCAAGACACTCATTTAATTGATTAGCTATTTCCCAAAAAAATCTTTTTTAGTTTTACCCTTATTGTCCTGTTGATTTAAGCGAATATAGTTTGTAATTATTTTCAAGGCTTAACTTGTTTTATATAATGGAATTTAATTGTAGTTGAATTTTTCGGTAATAAGTAAGGAGTTTTAGTCACCGAGGAATATATGTGATGTACATATATCTTCGTGATTACTTCTTCCACTCTTTACCGCTTTGATAACAAAAAGTGTATCTTTTAAAGTACGTTTTGTTGTATTCTTACTAGCGGTCTTAGTTGTAGTACACATACTATTCTAAGTTCCCGCTCATGTATATTCATAAAAACGGCTGTTTTTGGATAATCTAGTTATATTTATAATTTAGTTACCTCTCATCAAAGAAATCAACTCAGACTGCTATTTGTAAATGTAAAAGTTTAGTTATTAGCCTAGCCTTTCTTTCCTATACGATTTTCGCGGACAAACCCCTAGTAAGTTATACCCCATTTTTTTTTCGATTTTGTTAGATTTATATGAGACTCACTTAGATCTTTATTTTAAAAGTTCTCTTTGTAAAACGTTTTATCTATCTTTTTACATGTATTCAGTTCGGAGTAAGGTGATCATCATTTTCTAGCAATTATCTTTAATTGTTGATATATTTGTCGAAATATTTTTCTCATTCATTAACGTAATAGAATTACCCTGTTGATATTAATTAGTATTATAATTCCATAGTTGATTAGTTTAAACACAGAGACTGAGTCTTCTACTAATTGTCGTGCCTTTCCACATGCGTTTTTTGTTGTTACTCATTTTAGAGCTCATCTTTTGTTGAGGTAGATTACTGGTCTTAGATATTAGAAGCGTACACATACTGTTGAGTACTCGACCGCAGGTGTAAAAATTTGTACTATTATTTAGTGTAACTCAAATTAAATTGAAGATGTCGAAGGAAAAAAGTCCAAAAATTAAAACGAGAAGGAAAAAGTAAACATACTAACGTTAGATTGTAGCGGCACAATATTAGAACATATTGATGTCCTCTCTAACTCTGTCACTGTTATAAAAAAGAGCTACTTTTACAACTAAGACCAGTTTTCCTCATGATGCACTTAATAGCTCGTTAAAAAAATATAAGATTACATCCATAAACAATATGATTATTGTGCCGACATTGATGTCGATTTGTATTTCTCAATGAAGACAAAAATGTTTCTTATTCTGTCTATGTTTGAAATGTTTGTATTTGTTCGCTATATATCGATTTCGAATTCAGTATTTCAGTCTCTCACAAAGTTCAACAAAATCCATTCTTCTATATCAGTTTATCTTTTTGAGAACAGGCTTTGATTTGAGTTATACCTGTAAAGTAAACTTAACATATACTAGCAATCAACCATGATGACAACTTTAGTCAAACCACTCCCTTACGATCGCTCTCGTGAATCCTACTCCACTTTGCAGCAAGAAAGACTTCTTGTAGATTGTTCTACTTACTTACCAGACGTTCTCAAAACGCCTACTACGATAGGGAAACGAGTACTTTCTAAAGAAGAATCACCTAAATCGAAAAAAGGAGTTGATGAACGAGTTTCAGGGTTGTTTCCAAATACGTGCGATAGAAAGGCTGTACAGTTTATAGTTGATGAAAACGGTGGAACTAATGTTTATTCTGCGGAGAATCCGTTGAGGATTGGAGTGGTGTTGAGTGGAGGACAGGCGCCTGGTACTATTATTTTAGTTGTTTTGAATTACTTTTGAAGTTGCTTTATGTACTAAACGTATTTTAAGATTTAAACTTTAATCTATATCAACAAATATTCCTAGGTGGTCACAACGTTATCGTTGGTCTCTATGATCAAGCAAAACGTATCTCTAACGATCATTGCGAAGTCTACGGTTTCGCAGATGGTCCTCACGGCATCTTCAGTGGTAATTACTTCCTCCTTACCGATGCTATTATCGACGGTTTCCGTAATCTAGGTGGTTTCGACATGTTGGGTTCCGGAAGACACAAGATAGAATCCACTGAACAATTCGAATCATCGAAGAAGTATTGTTGTGATGTATTAAATCTTGATGGATTAGTGGTTATCGGTGGGGATGATTCCAATACTAATGCAGCACTTTTAGCTGAGTACTTCTCTGGTCAGAAGGTGAAGACTAAAGTCGTAGGATGTCCAAAGACTATCGATGGTGATCTTAAAGTTCTTCCTCATATTCCAGTCAGCTTTGGTTTCGATACTGCTTGCAGAACTTATAGTGAGTTAGTTGGAAACGTAGCTGTAGATGCTTTATCTGCGCAGAAGTATTATCACTTCGCACGTCTTATGGGTAGGTCAGCTTCTAATATTGCATTAGAAGTTGCTTTGCAAGCCTGTGCTAACGTATGCTTAATAGGAGAAGAAGTGATGGAAAAGAAGATGAGTCTAAAAGATATTACAGCTGAATTAGTTCGTGTGATTATGTCAAGACATGAAAAGCAGAGGAAGCATTATGGAGTTATTTTACTACCAGAGGGTTTGATAGAGTTTATTCCGGAGTTTGGGAGATTAATTTCTGAAATCAATGATATTCTTGCGAAAGAGGGAATGACGCCTGATGAAGCTAATGTGATTCCAGAATTAAGTCCAGAGAATAAAGAAGCATTTTTATATCTTCCTAGCTTTATTCGTGAACAGTTATTATTAGATCGTGATCCCCATGGCAATGTGCAGGTTGCAAAGATTGAAACGGAAAAGTTACTTGCTGCTACTGTACATAAGGAAATCGTAGCTACTTTGAAAGCTGATGCTAGTGCTAGTGGTGGATTAACAAGTGCTCAAGTGGAGACTTTAGCGGGGAATATCTTTTCACCTCAGTTTCATGCTTTTGGTTATGAAGGTAGAGCTGGATTACCTAGTTTGTTTGATTCTAGTTATTGCTACGCTTTAGGAGCTACTGCTGCTACATTATTAGGTAGTGACGAGACGGGAATGATAGCTAGTGTGAAGAATTTAAATGCTGTTAATGGAGTTAAAGATTGGGAATGCGGTGGAGTTCCTGTAACTGCATTATGCGTTATTGAGAGAAGAAAGGGTAAGGATAAGGCGGTAATTGAGAAAGCTTTGGTTGAATTAGATGGTTGTCCTTATAAAACTTGGTTGAAATATCGTGACCTGTTTGCTATGGAAGATTTATACAGAGTTCCTGGTCCAATGCAGTTTAGTAGTGAATGTCCTTTTAGTCATGAAATTCCAATTACACTTCATTTAGAGCTTGGGGGTGATTATGGAGAGATAATTAAGTCATTGCCGGAGTTATTATCGAAGTATGAGGATCTTGCAAAAGACAACCTTACTAAACCCTCTAGTTTCACCATTAACTGGCCTATAAAAGATGATGTCTTTTTATTTCATCCTGATGGTCATTCTTCTAAAGTGAACTCCGACTTACTCTCCTGGAGAAACACTGATCGATATTCTATTCCAGAAGCATTAGGAAATTTCACGGCTAACTCGATTAAATGCGTTAAGCTACGTGAACAGACCCAATGCCCAAACGTTCGTGAAGAGGAGTTTATTAAGAAGAACTTTGCTTTTACCTATGGGAAAGAATTAGTCTCTATTTTACCGAGAGAAGAAGCTACTCCTAGCGATTCGACTCCTGCAAATTCTAGTAGTTCTTTAAGTACGAATGGGAAGATTGGTATTTGTTTCTGTGGTAGACAAACACCTGGTGTTCATGATATGGTAGCTGGTATTGTGGACTTTATTTCTTCTCTGAAGTCATGGGAGGTGTTAGGATTTGTTGGGGGAACTCAGGGATTATACAGCAAAGCAGTTAAGAAGTTAACTTCTGAAGTAATTAGCTCTTATAGACATACTGGAGGATTTGAACTATTAGGTCGTACATCTGATAGTCTTGATAACTATGCGAAAGTAGCTGAAGTCGTTGAAGACTTACAATTGGATGGCTTAGTTATCGTCGGTGGTTGTTTATCGATTACTAATGCAGCTTACTTAGCTGAGTATTTGGAAACAAGAAAACATCAATCAGGAGGAAAGATAGCATCGTGTTGTAGTGTGATCGGAATTCCTGCATCGATGGGTGGATCGTTTCATAATCACTTCGTTGAACAGTCACTCGGGTTTGATTCAGTCGTGAAAGCTACAGCTCGTCTAGTTGGTAATACAGCTATTGATGGATCTTCTGCTAGGAAATATTACTACTTCTTGAGATCGATGGAAGATGCTAATAATGCTTCATTAGTTACACTTGAAACTGCTCTACAGGTTAAACCTAATTTGATTCTGTTAGGCGAAGAAGTGAAAGAACGTAGACAAACTTTGAAAGAAATCGTATGTCAGATTGCTGACTTAGTTCAAAGAAGATCAACTGTACAATATGGTAAGAAGAACTTTGGAACTATCTTGATTCCTGATGGATTATTAAGCAATATCCCTGAGTTTAAAGCATTAATAGGAGAGTTTGGAAAACGTGAATTCGAACCTATTTGGAATACTGGTAAAGATATTCACAATTCCAATTCACTTACTGATGATCCAAATAATGATTTAAAAAAAGAAGATCGTCTAGCATCTTCTTCTACTGCTTCTTGTTCTGGAAAAGAAGGTTCTACTGTTGCTGAAACGATTGCTAGTATGCTTACTCCATGGTCAGCTGCTTTGTTTAAATCTCTTCCAAGCTTTATTGTTGATGAATTGATTGAAACTAGTAAGAAGAATAAGGGAAATGTAAACTTAGCACATGTAGAAACCGAACGTATGTTAGCCGAAATGGTAAAACAAGAGTTGAAGAAACGATCGAAAGATACTGAGAATCCTTATAAGGGATCATTTTCTGCTGTTTGTCAATTTCTAGGTTATCAATCTCGTTGTACTGTTCCAAGTGATTTCGACTCATGTTATGGATACGCATTAGGAGGTTGTGCTGCTGCTTTAGTTTTAAATAAGTTAAATGGTTATCTAGCTGCTATTAGTGGATTGAAGTCGTTTGGAAGTGATGACATGTTACCTAAAACTCTCTCTAAGACACTATCTAGTACTACAGATCGTCGTGTCAGTTGTGGATTACAATCTCCTGAAATTAATCCAAATGATTCTTTTCTAGCAGGTTCTGCTTCTGGTTTAGCGGCTAAACGCTGGGAAGTTTCAGGGGTTCCTTTCACAGCTATGTTATCTGCTTGTAAATCTACTTCTCCTATTGCTAGTGCTAAACATCGTTTTGGTAGCATTCAACCTGGTAGAGTTGATGTTTTATCGGGTACATCTAATAGTTTCCAATCATGGCAACAAATTGCTGAAGCATGTGGTGATCGTGAGTTGTATGAGAATCCTGGTCCAACTCAGTTTAGAGGTAGATGTGCATTACTGAAGACAGAACACTTGGGTAAAGAAGGGAATGGAAGTTCTGATTATGGTACTGGTAACGGGAAAAGAAATGGGGAATCGGGAAGTTATATGGAACAATTAAGTCAGTTTCGTGATAGTTTGGATGAATTATCGAAAGCTTGTCGTCCTGGTTGTGAAGCTAAAAGATTGAGAATTGCTAATTCTAGTCTAAATACTTTAAAGGGAATATTGGATCAAATTTAAGATAGAAATCGATTATGACATAATAATGAAAATTTGAAGTTGTTAGACGTACTAGTGGAAGAGTTGTTTTCTAGTTGTACAGATACATGCGGTCTTTTTAAAAACCTCTAATTAATTGTGTAGGATTTGCATATATAATATGCATAGTTTAACGTTTAGTTATTTTGAGATGATCCCTAGTGGTTTTTATCAATATTGCTTACGATTTGATTCGAGTTGATATATGTTCCGCGAATTTGATTTTTTGAAATTTCAAGCGAGAGTTGATTCTGAGAGAGCTAGAGATTAAAATTTAGAATTATAAGTTCTTCTAAGTGATCCAATTTTTCCTCAATCATTAATAGAACTAGATAGTTAATACGACGATCGTCCTTGTTCTTTAAGCCGTGTATACATACTTTAAAACAAAACAAAACAATATGTCTCTCCAACAGCATAATCCACGAATACCAGCCGCTCGTGCTAAGAAGCGTCCACCAAAAGATACTCAACCACCATTATCACCGTTAAAACAGTTAACAACCTCACCAGACAAGAAAGGTATCTCTCGTTATGGTGCTGTAACTTCTATATCGAGTCCATTAGATCCAAGTAGTAAACGAATTGTGATAAGGAAATTAAGGAATGATCCTGAAGAGGTCAATCAAGCACAAACGTTACTAGTGAGTGGTTTATACAGTTCTATATCACAAGGTTATCGGGTGAAGAACTTTAGAACTTTAATATTTATGTCGGTGATATTCTCGAGTATATTATCTGTATGTTGTGTATTATTGGTGATAAGTTTTGTGGGGAGGAGGAAATTGTTAGAGGCGGTAGCAACGAATCAGTATGCGAAGATAATAGGATTGGATATGTTTTTCGACCCAGGACAAACAAGTAGTAGAAGTTGCTCGTCGAGAGCACTGAATGAAAGTAGGAATTCCTGGTTACCAAGTTTTGGTTTACTTTCAGATAACTGTTCTTATAATAGTTATAAATCTTCTGGTTATAATCTATTTAACTCATACACCACACTCGAAGAAATATTATACCAAATACCAATAGATTTCGTCACTTATCTTCTATCGTCTGAAACTTGGTCGAATTTCTATTTATTCATCACATCGTGTTTTGCTAGTCTATTAGGTGCTATAGAAAGAATATTAACTCAACAATCCATACAAGAGATGCTTATTGAATTTTCTTATGCTGCATCTGATTTTAGGAATTCAATAATGTATGGAAATCCAGTATTCGTTTGGTTATTTGATACGTTGACAAGTCGATATCGAGCTGAAACATTAAGCTTTTCAGTGTTTTGGGTTTTAAGTTTTCCATTGACGTTGGGATTGTTTTTAGGAAGTTTACCAGAGTCTGTTGGTAGGAGGCATGTTAATCGAGATATGTTTCCATCAGAAACTCAAGGAAGTGATGATAAAGATTGTCGTGGTGATTTAGCTAATCTGTATGAATATTACTTTAAATCAGCTTGTATCAATGTTAATTCTAATTCTAGTAATGAAGTTCATCAATCATCTTGTATTTTTGTAGCAATAGAAGAGGACAAAGAGTCTTCTCAGCGTGCTGAAAAGAAAATTCTAGAGAATGATCTAATAACTCTGAATCCTACTTCAAGCCAATCACCTACTAAATCTAATAATAATAAAGACAATAATTCGAATTCAAAAGTGTTATCTGGTGGTCTTGAAGAAAGGTGGAAGGCATTGGTTTCTCAGCGTGAGAAAGCGAAGAAGGAACGCGAAGAACGTGAAGCGTTGTTGAAAGAGAAACTAGGTTCTGTTGTTTTAGGAACGAAAGCAACTTTAGCTAATGCTAGTAGTGATGCTGGAGGTGGAGATTCTGCTAGTGGAATAACAAAGCATCGTGATATTGATGGTGAAAGTGCTGGTGGTGGTACCAAACAAAACCAAATAGATACATTAGGAAATTTAGTAAAGTCTACTATAGCACAAGATAACGACGACGACATGTTTTCTTCACCAATAGCAACTGAATCTCCACATGATTTTTCAGGCTTCATACAGTCATTGAATAAAAATCAGCTAGTAGTGGGAGTTATAGCAGTGGAATCTAGAAGTAGTTCTATGTCCAGATCTTCTTCTTTAACATCATCTGGAAGTAGAGGTGATCTAGAAGTCACTCGTATAGGTGTTCATCCAGTCTATCGTTCTCGAGGGATTGCAAGTTTACTATTGGCGAATACTGTAACTCAGTTCGCGAAAGAACAGGGTTATAATCGTATCTGTATGAAAGTGAGTAATCTCCATGAGAAATTTGAAAGAATGCTGTTACCGACACGTGAAAGGAAGAAGAATCAACAACCTAACGACCATAGTACATTGGGATTTGTGAGGAAAGGGAGCTATCTGCGTTTATTTGGAACAGAAAGGATAAATTATTATGAGAAAGAAGTTGAATAGAATTTCTTGTAGATGAGCTTGTATGTATTGATCCCTTTAGATTTTTTTTCCGTTTTAGTAAAATATATAGATTGTTCTTAAAAATTGAGAAATGCTATATGAGTCAGTGATGAGTGTAAAATCTATTTTTAAGTTACTGAAGATGTTTCATTAATGTAGCCTTAGTACTAAGCTTTTAAAGTCTAACTAAAGTACTTAGTTATGAAGAACTCTAAACTGCGATCAAGGCCTGGTGATAACCAAGAAGATCAGATTATCGAATTATTGAATCGATTTCGAACTGACTTCCATCGTCTTTATGAAAATCGAGGAAACAGTTTACAACGAATCTATGGAGCTAAGCCGGCTGAAGAACTTAATCCTCCATCTAAAGAAATGATGAGGCGGCGTCCAAATTGTCCTTATAACCATACGAAGCAAAAATATCGTGATCGATTAGAAAGACTATTAGCACTTAAGTCGGTAGATGTTATCACGGTGGAAGAGTTCCTATACGATTTTCTTGGAAAGTATACAGATGCTAAAAGTATGAAGCGTGATACGGAATCAATTCGTCATAATGTTATAAGTCTACTGAAGGATATTTTATCGACCGCTAATACTGGATCAACTTCAAGTTCTATTCGTCAAGTATCCTCAGAATCAGGACGAAAAACTACTGCATTAACGAGATGTGAATTAACGTTATTGTTTGTCACACTGAGCGGTTTCGTTTATGCTATATATGTCAAGTTCATGAGTACTAGTTCTACGGAGGTAGATCTGTTATCTTCTGGAAATTCGGAAGAAGAAAGGGGGATAAGTAAACAGATATCTAATTATTTTCCATTTTTGGAAGATAATGATACATATCAAAATAGTAATACGACCGATTTTTTTCACTCTTCAATATCGAACGATACTCGTATAAACTCATCATCAACTTTAGAAATTACTGGAAACATACTTCCTGCATCTGCATTAGAAACACCTATTATTATTAATACTATACGAATATTATCTCAAGAATTGAAAGGGACGTTGTCTTGTGGGGCTCTGGGCATGATGGTAAGGTACTTACCTACTACTAAGGAGGTACAGCAACCTCATGGTAAACCACCAGAACTAGCTTCTCATGATGATGATGAACTCAGTGCACTCTTATCACAATTAAATAGAGATACTTTATGTCCTATAGGTGGTGGTGTTGGTGGTGGTGGTAACTACGATAATGATATCGCTTCATTGCAGGAGGCGTTAAAAACACGTGAACAAGTACAAGAACAATTAGTACAGAGAGATGATCTTGCAGGCACAGATGTTATGGACATGTTCAAAGAGCTTGGTAACTTGATGGAAAGAGTAGTGGTAAATGAGTTATATGAAGCTTTGCATAAAGAAATTGATAACGCAAACCAGCGAAGTTCAATACCAGCCTATGAACCACTTAATGAAAAATCATCTATTATTGAGGATTTATTAAAAAGAGGAAGTGAATTAGCAGAGGTAGTGGACGATCCAGAAGGTCATGATGTGGCGAGTAAACTTAAACCATCAATAATAAAAATCTATGAGGATTTTAAATCCTATCTCGTTGATGATGCAGAAAAAGCGATTGCAGATTTGGTTCATGATGATAGTGCCAACTTTTATGTTGTTGGTCTGTGGGCAACCATCGAGACTCTCATTCGCTATTCTCGAGTATTAAATCTGGGAGGCGTGACGGTCGCGTTCTGTTTAAATTTCTTCCCGAGGCTCACTGAAGTATACAACTCTATAATTGTTGGAAATACATTGGATAAATTCAACGACAAGCTCGCGTTCGCTATAGCATCTGCTATATCTAAATACATATTGGATAAGCACGAAGATACGGATGACTTCTGGACGGGTACAGATGATGATAATCGTAAAAAAATACAAGAAGATCGAAAAAAAATAGAAGAAACGGCTAAACATAGCATCAAGTTAATTGAGAATATTTCGATGAATTGTTTATCATTATTTCTGGGTCAGTATTTGGTGGCGGGCACTATAGTACGAATTGCGCACATGGGCAAAATTGGTGTAATGATCAAAAGCACTGCAAGTTTCAAACAGCTGGAACCTTTGATTGAGACTGCTGCATGGAGTAATGATAATTTTAAACAAGCTTTCTCCCATTCACTAAGAGCGGCTGGTTTATTTGCTGTATCACATACGGCATCTGAAAGTACATCTACACCTTTACCCGAGGTTGAAATAGTAGATCATCCAGGTGGTGATGATGGTAGCACTAGAGCTATTAAGATAAAAACTGGTAATGGGAGTACCGATGATTTACCTACTCAGCCTGCAACAACACCAGAAGCTATACAGATGATTACAGATTTACAGGGCCTAACTGAAGAAAAGATCAGTTCAATGCCGATGGACGAGTGGAAAATAAAGGCAGACAAATATCAAGTTATTGTAGAGAATATGAAAATTGGCAGGCCATTTCGTATTAAAATGACGGGATCCAATCCTCACGGTTATATCGTTTTCGACGAAGAGGGTGTTATGACTGCAAGTTACACTGGATTGCGAGTCCGTCAATCGCTGAAAGCAGCAGCTATTGCACTATCGTCTATCTACAGTAAAAAAAGTTCACCTACTGAGGCTCTTCGTATTTTCATAAACGAACAGATCATGGTATGTGGTGCCTTCACTTATTTTGAACATGAGTATAATAATGCAATAATAAAGATAGGAGACAAATTTAAAAAATTCAGAGATGTAAAAGTGAGGGAAAGAGTAAAAAGCTTCTTGGATACTGCTAGTGATATTGTAGCAGCTGCAAAACCACGACCTGTATTTTCATCTTCAGCGATTGAAATAGGTGCTGAACACGACAAGCATGATGATGTAGATGCGAGAAAGGTTCTGGAGTTTCTCTTTAATACAAAAGATGAATTGACGATTGAAGCGGTTCTCTTCATGATTGTTAATGTTTATAACGTTGATATTTCAGGGAACGGTGACGATTTACAATTAGTAAAAAAGATAGTAGAAGGCATTCATACATTTGTTAATGAACCTACGATTAAATTTGATTGGAAATCATTCGATACCACTCCACGACTAATACCTGTGTCTGTACATCCTGATCAATTAAATTTAGGAGGTAGTACTTTGTTTAAACAGCAACCAAGCGTTAATCGCATTTTAGAAGTCATTACTAATTTTCAGGCTATAATGCTAGATCACAGAGGGTAAAACCTGTTTTTAACATTAATGATATATGACGAGAGCATTAGTTCTTATTATTGTTGTTTCGTAGTTCATTTTCGTCTGTTCTGAAAATATGTTTGAAATCGTATTGATCCTATAGTCTAAGTCTAAAGTTCGACGTTTTCTTGGTCCTGTTTCATAGTTCACAGATCATATTATCTATTTTAAAGTTCACGATCGTACGAAATCTAAATTCCATTGTCTATTTTAACACATTTACTTTATCTCATTATACTTAGCCAGGCTCGAAAACTAATATAATCTTAAGAAGAAGGATATTACTAACTTGTTTTAAAAACCAAAACCACAAAAGACAATCAATCCAAAACCAAACAATGTCTTCTGCAAAACGTTCTGGTGATCATGGAGATGGTCCTTCTCTCAAGAAATCCAGATGGGGAGCACAGATTGCACCACCAAGTGGGTTAGAACCAGATACAGCACGTGAGAATGCTAAAAAGCATGCACACGGTCAAATTCCTCTAACTACTCCTGCTAATAATTCTGCCGCTGCTGCTGCTATGGCTGCGTTTAGTTCGTTACAACAACAGAGTAAATTAAAGGATTCGTTAGCGAAGTTAAGGGAAAGTCAGATTGGAGGTGATGGTGGACACGGTGGGCATATGGGTACTTAAACTTTTAAATATTTTAGGGTAAGCTTTAACATAATAATAATATTGAGGATCTCTAATTAAGATGCTTTATATTTTTTAATTTTTTGAATTCAAGGTAAAATGGCTCCAAAGTTGATTTTCGATGCTTATGGACGTGAATTAGATGAACAAGGAAAAGTTATTCCTATGGCTGCTGTGAATTTCTCAACTTTGAAAGTAAATCAAAAGAAAGCTGGTCTTGCTGGAGCTGCAAGTGGAGTGAGTGGGATTAGAGTACTACTTAACTTCTTAAACTCGATTTTGAAATTTTGACTCTTGGATTAAGTTTAAATTATCATTATGTAATCTATTTAATACATGTAACCTTCTACTTCTATTCTCTTCCAAAACTAACTTTCAGTCTCACGCTTCTGGAATTCAATCATTACAATCTGGAATTACATCTCATGCTACTGGTGGAATTGCATCTTATCTTACTTCTGGTATTCAATCTCACGCATCTGGAATCCAATCTCATCGTACAGATTTTTCTGGTATCTCAGGAGTTTCATCAGCATCATCAATATCGATTGTCCATAATAAAGCTGGTGTACCTGTTATGCATTCTGCTAAATTCTTTGATCCTTCTGTAACGATTTCCGGTGCTGGTAAACGTGATGGTAGACGTCGAAAAGGATGGAATTTCGTCAAACAAGATGATAATCGTTTTACTAAAGAAGAGGACGAGAAGGAGAAGAAGTTACATACTGCTGCAGGAAAACCATCTGCAAATGGTGCTCAACCAAAAGATGGAGAAAAGGATGATAAAGATAAGGATGGACAAGGTAATTCTTCTTCATCCTCTTCAGCTGTTTTAGTTCCATTAAGTAAAATCGGTGAGGATAAAGTTGAGAAGAAATCAAATAAGGATGCCTTAAAGCTTCTTGATAAAGATGGTAAAGCTGTTAAAGAATCAGATGCTGCTGCAGCTATTGCTGCTGGAACTAAAGCTGTCACTGTGCCTTTACAACCTGTACCTGATATGGAGTGGTGGGATAAGATTCTAGTTGATGAAGATGGTGAAGTTAAAGCTAATATGATCACGAAATTCGTCGAACATCCAGTCCCATTAGAAGCTACTTTAGCTAAAAAGAAACAAGATTCTAAACCAATTGAATCTATGTTAACTCCTGCTGAAAGGAAGAAATTAAGAAGAAGAAATAAAGCTGAAAGAGCTGCTCAATTAAGAGATCGTATTATGATGGGATTATTAGCTCCACCTCCACCAAAGGTGAAATTCAGTAATTTAATGAGAGTTTTAGGAGATGAACAAATTGCTAATCCTACTCAGATTGAATCTCAAGTAAGAGCAGCCAATATCCAGAGACAAAAAGAACACGAAGCTCGTAATGAAGCTAATAAGTTAGATCCAGAAGCTAGAAGGTTGAAGAAACAACAGAAATGGGATGGTAACACTGTTGGCGGTCCAGCTCCAAAGATTGATTTGACTGCTTTAACGAATAACTCCAATCAATTAGCTGGGGAGCAAAAGAAGGAGGATGCCTTGAATATTACTCATATTCTTGTATTCAGCTTAAAAGATGTATCGAATAAGCAACATCTTTATAAGATTCAAGTGAATGCTCAACAGTTTATGCTTTCAGGGGTGTTGGTTGTTTGTCCGGGAGTAGCTAATCTATTAGTAGTGGAAGGTGGTCAACGTGCTATTACTAAGTATAGGAAATTAATTCAACGTCGTATTAAATGGCAAGGAGATATGGCACTTTTTGGTCAGGAGGATGAGGACGATGAAGAAGAAACTGGAGGTAATTACGGTGCGGTGAAAATTAAAACGGATGATGCTAATCCAGGTCAAACTTTAATGTGGCAAGGTACAGCTGCTAAAAGAAGTTTTCAAAAGTTTATTGTACATAATGTTAAAAGTGAAGCTGAGGGACGTCAAGTATTAACTAAGGTTGGATGTGAAAGTTATTGGACTTTATTAGAAAGACATAGAGATCAAACGTTGGATTTGTAAATTTTAGTGGATTATTTATTTGTTGTATATTAGTCTAGTGAGAAGATAGTTTGAAGAAGAAGAAAATTGAATTTATAGTAGTTCTTAAAAGTTTATACAGGATTAGTCTTTAGATTTAGATGGTGGTGCGTATGGCTAAAACTGTGTGTAGATAGTCTTAGTAGGATAAAATAGACTGTATCTAATAGTGTGCATTTTCATAAGCATATGTGTCCCAATGTGTGACAAGAATGTTTAGCATAGTAGAAGAAGGAGCAGGTGATCTAATCACGCTAGACAAAAATCTTTAATCCTTTTTTCGGTACGTATCTTAGTGTTGTTTGAACTTCAAAATTATTTTTCGTGTACTTCATATTCTTCTAGTCATAATCAGTGAATGTAATTTTCGTGTTTTCATAGTTAATCAAAATTTCATCGTGATTCGTGATCTCCTGAATTTTTTCGACTACTCTTATATTTAACACGTAATCAATACATATACTGCACAGGGATAAAGTAAAGTTACAAACATAATTAATTTAAGAAGTTGTCTAGAAAACCTATAAACAATGCCTAAATCTGCTAAAACTGCTAAAGCCAAAAAGGCTGGTCAGAAAAAGGGAACTCCAAAAGCATTTGAGAAGATAAAGTCAAAAGTTGGTAAAACAAAGAAAAATGCTAGGAACCATACAAATACTTCTGTTAAGTCAAAACAGATCAGTATGCCTAACCAAAGGACCGTGGAGAGGGAAACTAACTTTATTCCATTATTCGATCTGTTTAGTCACTTAAGGCATACGAACCCTGGTATGCGAAGAGATAGTTTAAAAAAGTTATATGATAGAGTTAAGTATGGGAGTGAATCGGATGGTAACAAAAACGGTGACGATACACAGTTTTTCGATAATGCTGCTATAATCGAGAATGTATTACCATTAGTATCTGATCAAGTAGAAGTTGTTAGATCTGAATTCATTAAAGTATTACTTTTTACTCTCCAGCAACAAAGAAAATCTCAAGTTCAGAAACAAAGAAGCTTACTTATGTCTAGTAGTAAAACAGATGGAGATGGGGATGGAGATGTAAACATGAATCAAGATTCTAATTCTAATACTGGTGAAGATCTTCGCCGTCGTTTACAGATATGCGTGAAATCTGGTCTATCTCATATCAATGCTCATATACAAAGAGATGGTATACGGTTGTTATCTGGATTTTTCTCTTTTGGAATTGAGGAAATGTTATTCGGAAACACAAGCATAAGACTACAAAAAGGAGGTTATAAAGAAAACAATGAAGATAACTTTCTAGATACAGTATTGGAAAGAATGAGGAAGATATTAGAATCGTTGAGAGGAGTAGAGAGTATAAGAAGTCAGGGGTTAGAGTTAGTTGCGAAGTTATTGTTTTTGAAGCTAGGTGAGAATGAGAGTTCGACGGTTGCTAATAAGACTACTTCATCATCACAACAAATCTATTCAATCTCCGAACTTGCTCAAGAACGATCTTTTAATCTCTCACTACAAGTTAACACGACAAAGGACCATCGCCACGGAATAAGTAAAGAAGATTACATATTAGATCACGTGATTCAAACCTTAGTGCAAGTATGGAGAGAAGCTGGATCATGTCAAGGACAGGATTGTTTAAGAAGATTAAACGAGAAGTTACATATCGTTGCCTGTTTAGATCTTATCTATGGAAAGTATCATAGAGACGCAGAAGAAAAGGATGATGATGTATGTGTATTCGAACATTTACCAGGTGAGTTTATATCGTTGTTGAAGAATAACATAGTGGTAGATTTCCCATTTTCAAATGCATGTCCTCCGAGGGTTAATCATCAAGTGTTTAGACCATTGGTAGATTCATTGAATTTAAGATTGTGGTCGTTTATATTGAAACTTCCATCTACTTCTAGTGCTGATGGTTCGAAAGTAGATGATTCATTTAGTCGTGTTTCTCACTTTGTGACTTCGTTAGCACAAAGACTGGCAACTCAGAGGGTTAATAATAACGATAATCCAACTCCTACAACAGATAGTAGTTTTCAAGATTTTCTTCAGCCTGGTCGTACAAGTTCTAAATCACTAGATTTCCTTTTCAAGATGAGATCGAAACTAGCTTATATAATAAGGAAACACAACGTATTATCTAGTAAACAACAAACTTCATTCGAAGAAGAAATGCTACAGCTTTTGAATCGTGCAGATCCAAGTCGGTGTATAATTGAAATAGGAGATTATCTATACAGGAAAGGAAACCAATATTTAGAACTTGGAGAAGAAAGATTAGCTTCATTATCCTCACCGTGGTTAGATGATTGGGCTAGGATATTGTTTTTGGAATCGAAAACATGTACCTATGTAGAAACTATACTAGAACAATTATGTAGAGTTGCGAAGACTTATTACTTGACACATGATAGTAAGAGAAATGTTGGACTAGGATTGTTACCGATTACATCACAACAGAAGTTTCTCCCATTTTTCTGTGGAACCGCTGCTAATCCAAGAGCACCTTTATTAGATCTTTCACCACACGCACAATATTATGCAGTGATTACACTTTGTTATTTCGATTTGAAATTGTTAGTGAAGGTGCTTCCTAAAATTGTTAAAGGATTGGGGTTACAATTTTCAATAAAAGAAGAGGAATCTAATGAACAAAGAAATCGTTTACACCTGTTGCCAGAAAGAATTTTATTTACAAACTTATTTCGAAGGATAAATGAAGAAACTAAAACACTATCTGAATCTACTAATAGTAAACGTAAAGTTAAGCAAGACGAAGCAACAACAGACTATCTAAAGTCTCTTGAAGTAACGAAATTCCGTTTAGCGATAAACGTACTACTACTCGATAGAAGCATAGATGATGGTGATGAGAAAGATCTTCATGAGGTTATAATGCACGAACTTCTTCTTAGTGATCAGAAAGATCCGGAGAAGAAGTATCTCGAGTTACGATTTCGACAACTTGTAGTACCTTTGGTAACAGAACAAACTATAGCGGTGTTGGTAGAAGATGAAAAGAAGATCTCCACCGAGAAGAAACAGAAAGTTGTAGATCGATTAAATGAATTCCTAAAAAGCTGTGTAGAATTTGTAGCATGTAATGACGATGAAATACGGATTCGTTTGCAGAAGGTGGTTCGTGAGAAATATAATGAAATGTGTGTGAAGATTGCTTAATTGAAATATATGAATTTAGCTAAACTACTTACATACCTACGGTACTATTATCGAGTTACATTTGATTTCTGTTCGCTAATTGAGTAATGAGTTTTAATAAGAGTTGAAAACTTGAGATTGAGCTAATATACAACTTTTAGAAAATTCTTATCGTCTTACTAATTTAACTTACTAGAGAGAAGAAAATCGATTCGTATAACTTACGTATTTATTACTTAGTACTGAACTAATTCATAATCATGGGTTGCGCTGGTGCTAAACAAAGACCACGACAGAATTATGGCGGTGGATATGCTAATCAAGGCTATAACCAAGGTTATGGTCAACAAGGTAAAGGTCAATACTCTCAAGAATTTATAAATCAGCAACAGCAGGCTATGCAGTACTACAATCAACAAAACCAGCAGCAACAAGTACAAAGACAAGGTAGTTATGATAGACGACAACAGCAGCAGCAGTATAATCCACATGCTTCAGCAACGTATGGAGGTGTAGTACAACGAGGAGATGGAGGAGGTGGCTTTGCACCGCCTGCAGGACAACGAGCTAGTCGTAATCAGAATCAAGGTTATGGTGGTAATCAAGGTACTTACGGTAGTGGTGTAGTAGGAGGAAGTGGAGGTTATGTGTTAGATCCACAGAGAAGTTGGAATGATCTATCACCGGAAGAAAAGAGGTTAAGAGCTTTAGCTGCTGCGGAGAACAGAGCTGTTGAGAATGGTACTAGAGGTGGAGTTAGTCAAGCGAAGGCTATAGAATTGAGTGAAGCTGCAGTGAAGGCGGATTTGATAGGTACTACTGCTAGTGGACTTTGGAATTTGATCTTTATTTGATTCACCTTAAAATTCGTATCGCAAACTTTGATTTAATCCATTTCTAGGTAGAATAGAAGCACAGTGTAGGTTACGAAGAATAGATGCACCTATGGGAATTCGTATGGCCTCTGTTGATCAACTAAGAGATACACTTGCAAGATTGCAGGCTTAATAAGTTTTGGTAAAACTTCACTTTAATAATATTTGGGTTAGTAATATGCCCTTCACTAAAATTGGTTAATAGTAAGACACGTATTTTTCTGACACGATGAAGTATTGTTCGTACTCAGTAAGCTTTTCATAAACTTTTCGTCATAAAAAATGTTGTTTTTTCGAACTAAGATATTGTTAAATAGTTTCTACCATGCTGCGTCTGTTTCTTTTTTCCAATTTGATTCTACATGTTTCTACGTTCTCTCCAATAAGAGTAAATGACGGACCTGATGATCTGGCTACTTGCAACTCGAAACAATGTAAAGATTCAGAATCTATTCGAAAATCAGTAGAACTGCAGTTAGATACACCTCTTCAATTCGACATATCTAATCCATTCCCAGATCACGACTGTCGTAATATCCCAAACCCAGTATTCCCCTGGAACCAACTAAGGAAAACTTTCAAGATAGGATGTTCACCTACCAAGTATACTTCTACGTTGAAATGTAGTTCTGTAGTTACGAATTGGTCTGACGGTTTAGCCTTTCTGGAGGATTACACGGACTTTCCAATAGAACAAGGAACCAAGCATGATTGGCTACGGAGACGTGCAAAGAAAGAATGTCCATTAGGCTACTTAACTCTGATGATAGTCCGTATGTTACACTGTATCTTAAAACGTGCTATGGGAAACTGTTACTTACCCTATTCTATAGCAGTTCGTGATCAAATCAGACTTACTGATTTCAAACAGTTTCTCGGTAGTAATTGGCCGATCTTCGCATTACTCAATACTCCTTCATGGCATTTCCCAGGCTTTGATCGTGAAGTAATGGACTTCGATTGCGTTAATAAAGATCGACAATCAGGAATGTTCGATTGGACAGGATTCTTAGATACATTTCAGTGGCCTTATAACGTAGATCTTCTTCCCTATGAACGTTCTGTGGAAGAAATGAATACTAAGAATTCAGAAGAAGCTAGGAGGGAGGGTAGAGAGCCAGACGGGTTAGCTCAAGCTTTCTTTCCGGAGGATATCAAACTTTATGAGAAACAAATACGAGAAGAAAAGGATCGATACCCACACTTAGGTTTAAATGCGGAGCAGGATAATGCAATTATATTAGAAGAGGAGGATATGATGAAAGCTGGTAATCCTAGTGTGGAAGAAATAGCTAAAGAGGAAGAGGATGTACCTTTAACTAGTATAGCGAAACAGTATGCTGATCATGGTAGATTTATCTATTATCCTATGGCGAGTGAAAGTGTTGATAAGGCTAAGTCGTCTAAGAAAGATCATATAAATCCTGAAAAGACTAGAGCCGGTAATGGAGCTCAGCAATGGTATAATTCTACTCCATTTTTGAGACCAAGTCATGCGCATTATTACTCCGAACAACGTAGCTGGTGGCTTGATAGCATTAAACACGTGTATCTAGAAGAGATGAATTCGAAGATGTCTACTGCGAGTAAGGAATGTCTGTATGGATTATATACTGCTGGGATAATAAAAGCTCTTTGGGCTGCAGATACAGAAAGCTCTGCGTTTCAAAGTTATTCAGAATCATTAAGTAGTATGTTTTATGAAAGTTTACATTTTCTTGGAGGTAGCAAGTGGCCTATATTTGCGTTGTTAGAACATAGTAGAAGTCTTCGTAGGCATGAATACTTGATCGATTTTACGGAGAGTGAGTTAAAGAAGATCCCATACCGACATAGTGGACCATGGTTACAGAGTTTAGAGAAAGAGAGACACAGGAAAATATTAGGAATACTTACACCTGATGTTGATAAGAATAAGGGTTGGCATAAGAGTTTGTTGAAACGTATATGGATAGATGGTGAAACTAAACCGAAACTTGAATATCCCGTATTAAGTTCAAGTTCGTCTTCTGGATATCGATTAGAATTTCAAGAAACAGTACGAACGATCGTTCAAGCTGGTCTAGAAAAACGATTTCTTTATGTTACTTTCGTATATGGAAAGTATAAACAATATTTGAAAGGTTGGATACGGAGACTAGCATATTTAGGTATACGGAACATGTTGTTTTATTCTTTAGATCAAGACTCATATGAAGAGTGTTTGAAGTGGACGAGTTATTATATAAAAGACACTGACTCTTCAGAGTCAGAACATCGTGATCAAGTCCAATGCCTACGAGGATCAACAATATCTGCCTTGTCCAAATTCACCATATGTTTAGTAGCACTCCAGTTAGGCTTCGATGTTATGTGGCTCGACATGGATATCTTCCTACTAAAGGATCCAACCAATCGGATTTTAGAATTATCTAGAGGTAAAGATTGGAACGATCAAGATACGACAAAACTAAAGCTAGAGGAAGTCGAAGATAAAGAGAAGGATTTCTTTCGACGAGATTGGCATGATAGAGCAAGTATGATATCGGCACCTCTATATGGTGATGAATTTAGTTATTTGACTGCATCTGGTGAAGAGGAATATGCTGAGAAAATTGAGTTAGAAGATAAACTAGTGGAGAGTGGAGATATACCCGATGATGATACTATAAATCTCATAGATTCTAAAAGTAAAACTGCACCTCCTTTCGAATTCCTTATCTCTTACTCTTTCTCATCAGATTGCATCTGTAATGGATTCTTCTATCTAAAATCCACTAAGACCGTTGTGAATTGGATGTTTCACTTAATAGCTTGGTTATACCAACATCCTTACGAACATGACCAACGAGCTATGAGTGCATTCTTGAATTATACAGAGAAAGTTAGTTTACCGAAAAATGGCACAGTCGGTTATGATACACCGAAGATACCACATTGGTTCGTTTTCGATACTGATAACGCATTTGTCAATTGGCCAGAATGGACGGGTAACTTCGAGAAGATCTATATATTGCATTTCTTAGATGGAGCCGCATATAGTTTGTATGGTAGGGGTGAATGGGATCCAAGTATACCTTATGAGAGAAGTCAGTTTGGAAGGAGGAATGAAACAGATGAACAGCCTGAAGAAATCGATCCGTCCCGCTCTCTAATGGATGTATTCTACCAAAACCCGGCTGTTGAAAAGAATAACAAGGATCAACTTACAAAACCACTAAAGAAAATGATAATGGATAGTCGATCCGACGATGTTGTTGAGAGACAACATTGTGGAATTCTGCCTAATGTAGGTAGTGCTTATGAAGGTAAAGGTTGGGTAGATAATTTGATAAAGGAGAATGGGTATGTTTGGTAGAGATGATGATTGATCCCTTAAGAAATTAATTAATGATGTGATCGTCCCTATATATACTTAGATTGATCTTAGCGTAGTAGTGATTTCATTAAACTAATTTCCTCGTTGTACATGTTCATTGCTCTTGAGAAACATTAGAGTCTAAGATTTCATAACTTTAATTTTTTAAGAAACTAGATAGTAGAACATCATGATGCTTCGCTTCTCTCAGCTACTACTTCTATTACTACCTCTCTCCTCCGCCGCTCTAGACATATGTCCAGGTGAATCTGATCGTTATTACGATTTTAAATGCCAACATGGATCGACTCACAGGATATGTGCACAGCTAGTATCCGATGAAAAAACATGTAGTCCACTACCTTGGGGAGATAATGATGATCTAAATGATAACGCACTTAAACTTAAAGATTTTTGGCAGTTAACTTCACCAGCCAGCAGTACCAGTAGCGCTTCCGTAGCAAATGATCTTTCATCCTTACAACGTAAACAAATGTGCAACTCACCAAATTCAGGTGTACATCAATGTATAGATCTATGGACATTTTCTCGTATAATAGATACAGTAGGGTGTGATGTTGCTGTTGGCAAGCATGTGAAATGTGAGAGTACTGATGTTGATTTCGTTATAGCACGATGGAGAGATGGTGGGAAGAGGATGGAGAAAGCAATAGAGTGCCTGGAAGAGTATTGTAGTAAGAAGAAGCAGAAAGTTGAGAAAAAGAAATCAAATGCTACTAAGACAGATTCTACTTCCGAGCCTAATATATCGAATAATGAAGAACTCTAAACTGTAGAATACTTCAGATTTTAATTGTTTTCTCTTCGTGTAAATTTCTATCATACCATTATGTATCATACATATCATACGTCATAAATTGAATCATACTTGAATTCGTGATTAACATAAAATGTCGGTTAAAGATACTTGTTTTAATTTGTCAGTCAGATATAGTTTAATAATTGAGTGTGTGTTTAACTTTTATTAACAATGCTTGCTGCTTTCAAACGTACATCATCATGCAGCTTCAAAGCTCACCGCTCTCAGTCTCTACGAACATTCTTACGACCACTAGTAAGTCAACAGAGTAACATAAAAGCACCAGCACACGCTAAGTTTTTGGAAGTACTTTCTGAGAAACCATCATCTAAAGATGAAGAGACAACAACTAACGCTACTTTTACTAGTGGTTTAAGCTCCGAGCAGGTTTCACCTGAAAAAGACGAAACCAAAACAACCTCTAAAACAGAACATGCTGAAAAAGTTAAATCAGAGATCTCTCTTCTTTTCAAAGAACTTCGTTCACAAGCTATGAATCGATTAAGTGAGTTTACACATATTCACCTCTACTCACTAGTATGGGCTTTTGCTACTGCTAAGATCTTGGATCCAGTATTGTGGCAATCAGTTAAGGCTAGAGCTTGTCGATTGAGTTTAAGGGAAGATCATAAGAGAATATTAGGAGGAGGTCATAATAAGAGGAAAGGTGGACATTCTGAATTAAGTGATAGTTCTCGAGACTCACCAGTTACGGCTCCTAAGGAGAATAACGATTCTACCAACTCATCGTCATCAATCTTCCATCTCGATTATGCTTCGAACCAACTAGATAGAGAAAATTATATAAAGTCAGAAACTGCTCTATGTATGAACTATAACGTAGAGGATTTACAGATAGTGAAAGAGACCCCGCACTGGTTTATCTTGAATAAGACTTGTGAATGGAAAGTTAATCAAAGTTCGGATGGAAGTGGATCGAGTGGACCAAGTGGTACTATTTTACTTTATTATGACTTTGTTTGTTAATTCTCAGTCGATTAATTGGTCTAAAAATCTCACTTAACTTTTTAGGTAACGCCGCTGAAGCAGATGAATCCTCCCCAGATGAAACTCCCTCTACTTATCAAAACAATCACAATCCAACTATGCGTAAAGAAATTCCTTCAGTTCATTCTTGGGTAAAAGAAAAGTATGGACAAGCTTATCCTATATGTTCTAGACCAGAGATGTCCTACGGTATAAAACATAGTGTTTGAACGGCCGCCTCGGCGGCCGTTTAAACACTATGTTTTATGCGTATAGAATGATTCAAATTCATTAATTCTGTACCCGCGAGGATCAAGAGAAAAAGTTTAGGGTTTGTTTCATTTTTAAAGGTTTACTTCATCGTCTAGATATGGAAACTTCAGGCGCTCTAGTCGTTTCGAAAACTTGGTTAGGGCATTGTTGGCTAAGACTTCAATGGTGTGCTTTGAAAGTTAAGAAGGAATACGTATTACTATGTCATGGTCATATGGAAAAAGATGAAGTTGATTGTCGTGCGAGGATAAAGGTTGTAAAACGAAGTGTTGGTGGTAATAGAACATGTACGAGTGTGTTAGATAGAACTGGGAAACCCGCCAGAACTGGTGTTAAAGTATTAGCAAGATTATGGCTACCTGATATGAGGGATCATAATGAGGTGGAAGAATGTGAAAGTCAGGAGAAGTTGGATAGGGAATGGAGAGAAGTTCAAGAAAAACAAAAGAATTCAGAAGGTGTATATTCGAATGAAGATCGTAAAGTACCTCATGTGTTAGATGATGATGCAATTTTGAATTATAAACCTTTACCTGATGTGAATTCTAGTTTGAAAAACGATGAGGAAAGTAAATCTACTACAGAAGAAACTAAAACTACTCCTAAAACAAGACAGCCTACAGTATTTAAAATATGTCCTAAAACTGGTAGAAAATTAATTCCTGTAACTTTAGTTTCTTGTAGACTTCATACTGGTCGTACACACCAAATCCGAGTACATATGAGTCAAGAGCTGGGACATCCATTGGTTTGCGATAAAAAGTATGGATTCGACTGGTATGATAGTGATGTGAAAATGTTTAGGGAGATTTTAGGGGAGAGTTCAAATGATTCACCGACTGTGGAAGATAGTTTCGAGTCTACTAATGAATCCGTATCTACAGTTGGTTTTCGTATGCCACGTCCGAATCAACCTCGTGCTATGATGGAAGATGAATCATCTAACCTTGGATCAAAAACTAATCCTTCTTCTGAAGAGGCAGGTTGTATAAAACAAGCTAAGCAGCATGGACGTATGTTTTTACATACTTATCGTATGGAATTCGAGGATGTGCCGGATATAAGCAATAAAGAGGCTAAAAAGATTATTAGTGGAATGGAAAACAAGGATACGAAAGAAAACACGGAATTAAAGGTATTGGAAAAGTTAGTTGACGAATCGAATACTCCAAATGTTGTTATCGACGTGCCGTTGAGTGAAGAGTTAAAAAGGCTTTTGGGTGCTAGTGAACCGGTAGATGAAGAGAAGGATGGGATGGAGTTGAAGAAGTGGACTGCTCGTAGTTGAAGGGTTTTTGAAGTAGGATAATGGACTAATTAGATGATAGTCAGTGAGGAAAATAAATTTGAATTACTCCTGATCCTAATTACTATTTCTCGTGTCTTAAATTTCTTAAATGTTCTCAATCGTTCGTGGTTCGCTTGAATAAAAATCTATCATGAAATCTAATGGGTTCATAGCATTTTTCAAAATTTCATCTTACATTCTCAAAATTCATCCCAGGTTAAATCGTTGTTAAAGTTAAATCTAGAAGATACAGTAAATTAAAGTTTAAAACTTAAGTCTTAAAACAAAAACCAAAGAACAAAAAATGGGTCGTGGTGATTCTCGTAACCGTGGAAGATCTCGTTCTAGATCTCCTCGTGATGATAGACGTGGTGGACGTGATGATTATAGTAGAGGAGGACGTGATGATCGTGGTGGTCGTGATGACTTCAGAGGTAGTAAAGGAAATGGAAAGGAAAGTAAAGGAACTACAATTTGGGTACTAATAATTTATGAATCTTTAAATTGGTTTTAGAATGGTTTTTGGTTGGGGTAACAATTGCATTACAATTACTATCTATATTTCTTGATTGGTAAATAAATGTGGTCTTTCTTAATGTAACGTAAATGGTATATTGGTATTTATCTTATCTATTAGAAGTATCGGTATCCCTCAATATACTTATCTATCTATGATGTGTAAATATTTCTATGGTAAATTCTTGGTCGTGAATATTAATAAATATAATCTTGGGTTGATCATTTCAATAATCTATCTTGGCTAATTAATCTAATATGTGGACGATTTTTAACTACCTCTATCATTCATACGTGATTATTACGACATCATACTTTACCATATATGTTTATGAGTTGTTGATTGTTGACTAATACAAATACATAATCTATCTTATCTACTGGGGTATCTAAGTTTGGGTCTATGTTTTTAATTTTGGTCTATCTTCACAATTATTTTATGTTTTAAAGGTTGGTGGTTTACCAAGAGATGTACGTGAAGATGATGTCCGTGATGTCTATGGAAAATTTGGAAAAGTTTGTGATGTAAGACTTAAGGCTGGTATGGGATCAAATCCACCATTTGCATTCGTTGAATTCGTTCATAAAGATGATGCTGAAGAAGCTTGTACTTTTGAAACTTCGGAAATCTAAAATCTTATGCTAAAACGTATGCTAAAACAGCTCTAGAATCGTTTAAATTCTTTAGTTGTAGGATGGGTATCGATACCTTACCTTTTTCTTGAAAGTTACTTTAACTTTACTTAACTAACTTCTTATTTTCTAAATCATTAAGGTAGAAGAACAAATCAGTCTACTGAATTTGGTGGAGAATCGATTAAGGTAAGTCTTTCGACCTCTTTTAGGTCGACGGGACAGGTAAGTCTCTGTCTTCTTTAGGTTTATTATTTTAGTTTGTTGTAATTGTGATAAATGAATAATGATGTCATAGTGTCTATAACTTAGTACTAAGTCTAAGTATATATTAGTCGATTAAATTAAGTGGTTTTAACTTTAAGATAATCAGCTAACTAAGTTACTAATTATTATACATCATACTTAACTTCGATTTTCATCTTTCAAACTCCACTCTTAAAAAGGTTCAATTTGCTGATAAGGGAGATCGTAATAATTTTCGTCGTCGTGATTCTCGTGATCGTAAAGGAGGAAAAGGATGGGGAGGTCAAGGTGGTTACGGAGGTCGTCGTGATTCTCGTGGACGTGATAAGGGATATGGTGGATATGGTAAAGGATTTGGTAAAGGAAAGGGTAAAGGAGTTCAACAGGGTGATTATAAGGTTACTTTAACTAATCTTCCGGTTGATATGACGTGGACTGAATTAAAGGAAATGGGAAGACAGTATGCTAGTGAAGACGTAACTTTTGCTAGAACTTATAGAAATGATCGTGGGGATAGTTGTGGTATTTTGGAGTTTAAAACACAAGATGACGCTGATGCTATTATCGATAAATTAGATGGAAAAAAGATTAAAGGACATGATACGCGTTTAACTGTAACTCATGGAGCTCCAGATAGAAGAGATAGACGTTAAGTTCTTTAAAAGGACAGTTAGTTGAAGAATTTTAAGTTGGAAATATGTATGATAGTTTAACTAATAAGTTATTGTGTTTAGGTTCTAATTCAATTTCAAGGGTGGGGATTATTATAAAGTAAACTTGTATCATTGTTGGTGGAGAGTTATTACTGTTTAAGTGGTAGCTTGGGGATGTGGATTATTATTTGATTAGATTATTTGATTTTTAGCATAAATGACGACTCTAGTAGTGTTCAACAAAATTGTTGACACTATGTCTAACAAAAAAGAAGAAGAAAACTCAGTTTATTAACATAGCAAGTAGATATTTTTTAAATTCGATCGACATAACATTCTTTTAGCTTAAAACAACAAGTAACATAATAGATACGGATAGATAGTTGAACTGGTAGGGATAAATGAATTAGAATACATCATAAGAGAGTTGGATGATGTTATTCTTCGGGGGAAGAAGTTTAAGATTTAGGTAAATGTATAGATGAATGACGACTAGAAACTCCTTAAGGAGAAGGAAAAAAAAAGAAAACACATTAGAAAATATTACCGTGTATACTCTCTGCTTATTTTCATTGAAGTGGATTTTCATTGTTCGAGCTTTTCTTTCTATCGGTTCATATATCAAATATTTCTAGTATCCTATTTCTTCCAGTATACTTAATGAAACAGGCTTGTTGAAATTTAAATGTCTATATCTAGATAAAGTATTTAGCTTCATATTCACAGTGTTTTAGTAATTTGGTATAATGATTCACGCTAGTTTTAGTGTTGACTAAGCTTAAAGCCTTTCACAAAACTATGTTTCCATTTATATTGCTTCTATTTCTAATTCAGCTTGCATTTGACAATTATTACAGTGTCAATGCAGCATCATCCGCTCGTTTTAATAATAATCGTCCTCCTGCTTCTGGAGTCTCAACTAGTGGACATCGTTCTTCAACTACCGGACAGCCTCCTAACATTATTCGATCTCATTCACCTCTATACAGACAATCTATCGCGACGAGGACCAAGTCACCTCAACGTCAAACTCCTACTCAACAAGTACCAAACTACTTAGTAAAATCTTCACCTGCTAGATATTATTCAGAATCACCACCAGCAACATCTTTTGATGACGGAAGTGCATCTGGTAGTGTAAACATGTTGACTACAAATCCAGCTAGACCAGGCGGTTACATGAGTCCTCCACTTACTAGCAGACAAATAACTAATAATCCAGGTTTATCACTAGTAAGACAATCTACTACTGCAGTTCCTTCTAGAAATGGTCGTCAGTCAACTTCACCACGCCGAGAAGGTAATGTTTCTCCTCCCAGAGTTGTTCAGTTTACTACTGTATTAGGTAAGAAAAGTGGATCAGTGACTCCAGGTCTACCACTTCCAATGCCATTTCCTCAACCACCATTAAGTACTAGTTATTCACCAGCACAACCATCACAACAAGCAAAAAGATCTGACGTGTCTCCTATTGGAGTTCGTAAAATCTCTCCAAGTAAGTATAGAATTGTATCGCAAAGTCAAAGGAATAGAGTTGCAGCTCATCAAAAAGCTGCTACAGCTGCTGCTAATCATCGTACTACTCCAAATGTTTCACCACGAAAACGGGATGATACACCTTTTCCATTTAGTTCTTTTAGTTTTGGTACTACTTCTTCTAATGGTCAGAATAAACGTAATCTATCACCTTCACCTATAGGAAGTGCTAACACTCCTATGCCAACAACGATAGTAGTCGATCCAAGTAGATCACCGCAATTCGGAACTCGAACACCTCTAGCAACTCCAGATCCTGGTTATAGATCACCACTACGATCAGCATTTAGTAGTGTTCAGCCGGGCAGTCAAGCACGATCTACACCTGCATTATTAAGTTACACAGATGCTCAGAATCAAAAAAGAAAGAGTCATAGTGCAACAATACCGATGCCTGGACCTAATGGTAGTATAACAGGGAATGGTAGAAGCAAAAGTCAGCCGAATATACAAACTGTTAATGGATTACAATCATCATCTAATACTCCACTTCCTTTTGGAGCTTTTAGTAGTCTAAGCTCAACTGCGAATGCAGTGCAAAGACAAAGTACTTCAAATTCAATAAATGCTCCTCGTCCACGACCAACATTACCACCTAAATTAGGGTCATCACCTGAAGAAACTACTAATACTATTGTACCAACACGATTTGCATTTCAACCTGAATTCAATCCAAGCTTACCTACCAGTACTACTGTTTTGAGAAGAGGTGAAAACCCATTAGTTTCAGCTGCTGAAGCTCCGCCTCGGGAAAGGGGTGTACTTGAGGTAGGAGGTAGTGTGAATAGATTGAAAGACGCGCTAATTCAGGATATAAGGGAGAAATTGATACCACATCTTCAAGATCTAAACCAGGCTCAGCTACTTCTTAATCAGCAGCAACATCAAGTTAATATAAGACCACCACCGCCACAGACTCAAATTCAAATCGTTGCTTATGATAGTCAAGCGCGTAGTAGTACTGACGAAGCACCCCGTAGTACTACTCCTGCTTACAGTGATGTTCTCACCGATCCTGATGCCTATGATCGTGGATTTCCTATTAATGTACCATCACCTCTTCCTTCAGACGTTAGTAATACTGCTCCTCCAACTCTTCTCGGTGAAGCAAGCCCTTGTGGACAGATCGATTGTGGGGAAGTTGATCTTGGATCACCGAGGTCGATTGAGATTACACCGCGTCGTGAGGAGGTTAATACAGATAGAGATATAGATAGTAGAGATATTACACCGTCTCAGGATCATAGAGATATTAAAAGTCCACATAGTTCACCTACGCAATCACCACCCACTCCAATTAATGTGCGTCTTGCATCACAGATGAGATTGGAGACCGTTAATAATGGAGCAAGTAGTAGTTCTAATACAGAAGCTGCTGCTGTAGGAGCACCACAAAATATAGAGCTAAATCTAACTCCTCGAGATCTTGCACAATCTCCTTCTAAATATTCAGATTATTCTACTGTAACTCTCTTAGCTGGAGCACAGCCACAATCTAAAGCAAGTCCAAGTGAAACAGGTAGTTCACCGACAAGAATGCTAAATCAATCTCAGGATTTAGCACATGAAGCACAAGAGCTACAAAGATTAATTACACAAGAAGAAGCAGACACAGAAGCTAGGGAAAGACAGTTACAAACAACTACTCTCATTACTTCAAAGGGAATCACCTTAATAGAACCTCCTAAAGTATCTAAAAGATTAGCGGCAGTATATTTTGGTAATCAAAATGGAAATGGAGGATCTATACGAAACGGTAGTCCTACTGGTAGTGGTCCAAAGCAATATATTTCTCTTTCACCACCGATATTACATGGTGTAAGTAATTTGAATCTAGCAAACTTAGCACAACCACTACAAAATTATGGCAGTATAGGGAATCCACTTACACCGAGAAGTGCAAGTATAACACCACGTGGGAGTTTAGGTGTTCCTATTGGAGAACATCGGAGAAGTTATGGTGTACCATCACAACGTACGCGTAGTCCTACGGGTAATCCGCAAGAAAATACTTCTTCATCATCAGGCTCGGCTACTACAGATGGTAATAATACTAGATATATTAATCTGAATCAATTTCAAAACTTACATAATGTTTTCAGACAAAGTTCTTTACCTATGGGTGTACAATCTGTACCTATGGCTACTCCTATTAGCACTGCTATACCAGTTATAACTACACCAACAGTTCCTTTTACAGCATCATCAGTAGATCCTAATAATAGGCCTTTAACACCTCGTGGATTTTCGGTACAACCAGTTACTACTGCTGTTCAAGTACAACTTTCGCCAGCAGTACAGCACCAACAACAGTTACTTAGTCATACTTCATCACCAGGACAGCAGCGACAAATATCACCAGGACAGCAGCGACATGTATCACCTGCTAGAAGAGAAGTTCCAACTCCGGCTCCTCGATCGGGCACTTTTCCACAGTTAGATGGAAGTAGTAATGCAATGAGTCGTCTGATCGCACAGTTTGGTAGAGCAAGTGTGAGTCCACGACAGTCGGTGAATCATAGAGGACTATTAATGTCGATTTGAATTCAGTGTTTAGTACTATAGAAGGTTGCATGAATAGAATATAGAATTTAGAAAGAATAAAGTTTAATTTAAAAGTTTTACTATAGTAGTTGTTTCGATTCCTTATTATATAGTGTCTTTAGTTCGTGATCCATTTAAAGAATTTTATGAATTCATAGTATAATCGGTGTTCAGATGTT
>Ga0099798_10057_pt1 | contig 31318 bp, 17 predicted proteins | sample Uncmet_Sort29A_1_FD_89870 | JGI IMG/M metagenome (GOLD analysis project Ga0099798, IMG submission 89870) | Marine eukaryotic communities from CALCOFI LINE 67, Pacific Ocean - CN13ID_Sort29A_1 | ecosystem: Environmental > Aquatic > Marine > Oceanic | place: Pacific Ocean: Monterey Bay | collected...
GATTACAGTGCGGATGAAGAGTACGAAGAGAAAAGAGACGAGGAGGAGGAAGAGGAGGAAAGTGATGAAGATGAGGATGATTTTGATGATGATGATAACAAATATGAGGATGATGATAAAGAATCTGGTTACGATGATTATGGTCGGAGTCCTGTAAGTGATTCTGGCCAGAGTCCTGTAAGTGAGACAAAGGACTCAAAGCCTAAAACCACCAGTCTGAGTAGTAGTACGTCTGAGTGGGAAACAGACACCACACCCACAGGGGAAGAGCGGGATGAAGCTTATTATGAGGAGAAGGAGAGGGAAAATTACGAGGACCGTGAGGAAAAATCTGATGACAAATCTGAAGAACAGGAGGTGGAACGGTCTGAGGAAGAGTCAGATCCCGGGGAACAAGCTGACCAAGATTTACAACCTGCGGAAGATGAACCAGCTGAAAAAGAAGATGAACCAGCAGAAAAATATCCTAGTCTTGGCGGGGTTACGTTGACGGTGGAGGGGGCTGATCGGGAACTCGGAGTGGTCCCTCAGCAAATAGTCGCGGGGGAGGCGATCGTCGTCAAAAGAGTTCAGGATGGTAGCTGGGCCGCTGATAAAAATATCGAGTCCGGAAGCCGAATCCTGGGGCTCGGTGGCAAATCCATGGTTGAGTTCGGAAGCAAGCAGGAGGTGCTAGAAGCGCTAAGAGTCCGCCCTCTCGAAATCACTCTCGACTGGGTAGGTGGCGCTAATCCGTTAGTCGTGACTCGCACCCTTCAAGCATCTGACGGCGTCATGGGCATGGTGATCGGCAAAATTAAACCGCCCGATCCTATTTTGGTAAAGAGTGTCACCCCGATGTCCTGGGCTGCCGAGAATGATTTTCACGAAGGCTGCAAGATCATCAAAATACAGGGGAAACCAGTTGCACACTTCACATCCAACGAGGAGGCGATAACAGCTATGAAAGCTCGCCCGCTTGAAATCACGGTTCTGAGGCAGAGGCCAGAGAGGGTCCTCGCTGGTGTAACTCTAACATTATACAAAGAAGATGGAAGAATAGGAGCGATAACGAAAACACCGCACGGAGGCGAGCCAATTCTGATAAAGTCGATTCAGGAGGGCACGTGGGCACACGAGAACAATTTGTTGCCAGGGAGCAAAATAATCGGCCTCGGCAGGAGACCAATCGAGTCCTATAAATCCAAAAAAGCGATATTAGAGGCGATGAAGATTAGACCGTTGACCGTGACTGTGGACAGAGTAGGAGAGCCAGATAGTAATCCGCTGATCGTCACTCGCACATTGGAAGAATCTGACGGGGCTATGGGCATCGTGCCTGCGGATCTCACCCCGCCGAATCCTATAGTGGTGCAAGAAATTAAACCGATGTCGTGGGCTGCTACGCAGGATTTTCATAAAGGCTGCAAAATCCTCAAATTGGACGGCAAACCGCTGGCGCATTTCAGATCGAAAAACGAGGTTATGGAAGCGATGAAAAAAAGGCCACTTGAAATTACTGTTTTAAGGCTAAGGCCAGAGGAAACGCTGGGCGGGGTAACTTTGACATTATACGAAGAAGATGGCAAAATGGGAGCTGTAATCGATGCTGTTAAAGGAGGCGAACCAATTCTGATAAAGTCGATTCAGGACGGCACCTGGGCACACGAGAACAATCTTTTGCCGGGAAGCAAAATAATCGGGCTCGGCAGGAAACCAATCGAGTCCTATAAATCCAAAAAAGCGATATTAGAGGCGATGCAGATTAGACCGTTGACCGTGACTGTGGATAAAGTAGGAGAGGCTGATAGTAATCCGCTGATCGTCACTCGCACGTTGGAAGAATCCGATGGGGCTATGGGCATCGTTCCTGCTGATCTCACCCCGCCGAATCCTATAGTGGTGCAAGAAATTAAACCGATGTCGTGGGCTGCCACGCAGGATTTTCATAAAGGCTGCAAAATCCTCAAATTGGACGGCAAACCGCTGGCGCATTTCAGATCGAAAAACGAGGTTATGGAAGCGATGAAAAAAAGGCCACTTGAAATTACTGTTTTAAGGTTACGGCCAGAGGAAACGCTGGGCGGCGTAACTTTGACATTATACGAAGAAGATGGCAAAATGGGCGCTGTAACCGGTCCTATTCAAGACGGACAGCCAATTCTAATAAAATCTATCCTCAACGGTACTTGGGCATCAGACAATCATTTGGTCCCGGGGAGCAAGATAATCGGACTCGGACGGCAACGAATCGAAACCTACAAGTCGAAAGGGGACATCATGAACGCCATGAAAGTTCGACCTTTAGATGTTACGTTGGACAGGGTGGGCGGTGGAACCATTGTTTCACCCTTCTCAGAAGGCGCACATCAGAGAGTAGCTCCAGAGCAAAAGGGACAACTGAAAACGTCCGCAGACGGGGACGAGTCTCACGACAACGCAGAAGGGGACAAGGGGGAAACGACTGAAAAGACGATGGAAAAGACTACTGAAAAGACTTCCTTCACTTCCCTTCGCAGATGGCCGTTCCGTAAGATTCAGGACCTGACAAAAAGACTATCATTTCACAAAAAGAGGCATTTGCCTGCCGTCGCTGGCGATGATATTGCCAGTGACATTAACACTCCAAAAAGCGTCACCTCCACGAGACCTGTCACCCATACCAAACCACCCGGACTCTTTCGACGTTATAACAATCGTTGTGACAGTCTTGCCACAGGAACAGCCTCTTCCGCCGTAGCGAGCGCCCGTGGGAGTATCAATGGCAAACCACCCGGACTCGCCAGACTCGCCACTGTCATTTCCAGTGCGGCCCCACCTGGCCTTCGTGCACGCAAGATCAGAGGAAGAAAACCAGCACCTCCTAAACACGGTGATTTAAATAGTACCATAGCCATCACTCCACAACCACCAGCTGAATCTATTCCACAACCAGCAGCTGAATCTATTCCACGACCACCAGCTGAATCTATTCCACAAGCACCTGCTGAATCTATTCTCCAAGCCATGCCAGCTATCACGAACAATAGTAGACAACGTAATTCCACAAACTCCCACACCATCATCGCCGAAGGGGCCCACTTAACGCTGCTAGATTCGGTGTCCAGTGAGATTCCCTCTGGGCCTGAATCCGACGCAGAGCCTGGTTCGGGAAATGAGAGTTTCAGGGGTAGTCGGAGCGGAAGTGCAAGTCAGAGCGGCAGTGCAAGTGCTTCCGCATCCCCTTCCAGAACCGCCAGTCCAAAAAGTGCAAGTGCTTCCGCAACCCCCTCCAGAACCGCCCGTCACAAAGCTTCCTCTTCTTTGTCGTACATTTTCAAATCCCTTCCCCTTACTTTCTCCACCACCATCTGCACTCTTCGCACAGCGCCCCTCATTTTACCTAGAACTTGATCCTTATGCCTTTTCGCGATTCTGTCCTTTAAGATTTTCAGTTGGCGTTTTTCTTCATCTAGGTTTCTCTTTCTTTCTTCCTCGTATCTTTCCCATTCTTTTCCTTCGCCATAGTCCTCTTCCATTCCGCTGTTTTCTGCCCTCCGCCTTAACCGTTCCGCTTCTCTCAACTTGTCCATTTCCCGTCGTCTTTTCCTTTCCACCCGAATAGCCTTCTTTTCCTGTTCAAATCTCCTTTGTTCATCCATCGCCATCTTACTCTCCTCCTGCAAATCCTCCAATTTATTCTGTAAATTTTCTAATTCAGCGTCCATTTTGGCTCTTTTATGAGAATACTCAACATTTTCCCTGCACCAATCATCATTTTCCCACCACTGGGAATCGTCGTTACGGTCGTCGGTATTTTGAAGATGTGATCCTGGTTTACTCACATCTGGTTTACCATCCCTACCATCCTCTGATCCACCGTCCTCCGATCCCGATCTCTCCTCCGATGAACTACTTTCCGCATCCCACACCTCTTTCCACCTTCCGCCTCTCCGGCCGAGCGCCCGACCTAGTTCCTTTTGACTAAATTCCCCAAAAGGTAACTGGTCGGCTTTATACATCGTCCTTCCATCCACAGTATTGTAATCATCATCATAAGCAGAATACGCTCGCCCATACAGGCCGCGACTTTTTTTCGCGAATTTGCGCTTTTGGTTTTGGAACTCTATTTCCTTCTGTTTGCGAAGTTTCTGCTCGCGATTGTCGACTTTCGCGTGGACTAAATAGCTCTCGACAGCCGCTTGCAATTGGGATTTTAAGGTGGAGGAGAAGGAACTGGGATTACCATTCTGCTTAAAGTTAGAAGGACCAGGACGTGTGGTAGGATTCTGTTTCATAGAGGAATTCTGATTAATATTCTGTTTAGAACGTGTGGTGGCACTCTCATTCTCCCTTCCAATCATCAAATCCGCCACCTGCTTCGGCAACTGAAAATACACATTCAGCAGCGTTTTGTCAACCCGAATCGTATTGCTGTTCACAATTTCGTCGTCGCTTTGGAGGCCGGTTGAGGAAATAACTGAAGCTTCATCAGAATCATAATCTCGAGCGTCCACCTCAGGATCGTAATTCAAAAACCTCTCGACCTCCTCGTCAACCGAATCAAGAGATTCAAGAGATTCATTGCTGCTTTCATCATCGAGTTTTCCACCGGATAATTTACCACCAGCTTTAGTACCGTCAGCCTGAGCTTTCCCATCAGCTTTCCCATCCCATCTCCCATGAATCCCATCACCAGCTTCCCCAGAAACTGTAACAGCAGCACTTCCTAACAGAGGGGACATCGCGGAAGAAAGCAAAAAGTCTTTTTCTTCTCCTTCTGCTTTCCGCAATTTCTGCATCCACCGTTCTTTCTCTGCCTGCCTTCTCGTTAAAGCAGCTCTCTCTTCATCGATATCAAAACGTGTACGTTTTAAGACTTTGGCATTCTGATTCATCGCTGATAAGAGCTCGGAGGGCTTCGTAAGCAGCGCTTCGGCCCTTTTTGTGGTGATTGAGGCTGAGGATGATGATGCTGTTCCTTGTGTTCGTTGACTTTGACTCGATCGTGTGTGACTTTGACTCGATCGTGTGTGACTTCGACTCGACCGCGTATGACTTTCAATTTCGGACCCTGTTTGTCTGGACTCAGAGCCCGATGCACTGGCGCTCGCAGTCTCTGTACCACTCGCTGAACCACTCGCTGAACCAGTCCCTGTTGCAGACTGCTCCGACCCGCTGCTGGAGCCACTAGCAGAGGCGCTACCGGATCCACTACCGCTGGCTTTATGTTGCCCTTCGAAGTTTGAACCCGTTGAAGCGTTGTGCGAACCTTCGTGGTTGCCACCATAGTGCCCCCTCCTCGCCGCATTAATCGCATCCCGCGTGGCCTGTGCATCGTGATCACGGACGATTTTAGTCGTCGCCAAAGTTTTGTTGAGCGGCACCCTAAACCGATCGATTTTCCGCGAAACCACGCCCCCAGGGGCATCCTCGTCGGAATCAGAGATGTTTAGAATTCCGGAAGGCGTTCTTCCCATGGCGGAGAGCTTCATTTGCTGTTTCAGGATCCTCTTGGCAGACTCATGCTCTGGGTCGTCGGTGGACACATCTGAATCGCTGGAGTGACCACTGGTTTCCAGCATGGCGTTAATCTGCTCCGTGTCTTTCACGTTTCTTCTCTGCTTGGCTTGCTTTGCCGAGCTCTTCGTTTTGATGATGGCCTTGCTCAGCATGTCGAAACGGATCGCATTTGGGCCTAGATTTCCCACCAAATTCATATCACCACCGAATCTGTACTGACTAGCCGATCCTTCTTCTGTACTACTCGATCCTCCTGCTTGGTTCCGCCCTGTTTTCCCCAACCTCGTTGCGGCTCCAGGATACCGGTTATTCAGCAAATTCAATTTCTCCTGAATTTCTCTCGCTTTTCTGTCCAACTTTCGCTTCCTCGCTGCAATCTGCCGCTGTGTCACTACCTGGTCCGCCGTTACTGCAGTGGAGTTGAGCAACTGTGAGGTGAAATCTTGATTTTTAACATCTCGATTCCGATTCTGATTCTTAACATCTTGATCCCGGTCGACTTGTGCACCGTAGACTCCAGGGCCACCACGAGGTCCACGATATCCGTCTCCAACTTCTTCATCCGACTCTTCCGAATCTTCTTTGGCATAAGCTCCGTACCCTTTCCGATCTCTTTTGCCGACGCTCCAGTAATCCTCTGCCGCAATCACGCTCACGTAAGGAACGATTGGGGGAGCGTTCGTGAGATCATGATTTCCGCCAAATAACGACCTCGTAAAATCCTCGGACCCCAACATAAAATTCAGATGTCGCAGCAACCCCTCCATCAGATGCGTTCGCCTAACCAACTTCTTCCTCGAGTCAGCCCTCGTCGCCACTTTCAGTCGCCTTTTACTGAACACCAGCTTATCTGCGTTTTCGAGAGCCACGTTTTCCATCTTGATTTTTCGCTCTTTCTTTTTCCGCATTTTCCGCTTTTTCGCCTCTGACCGCTCCGAATCCTGCGACTCCCCCACATCTGAATCTTCCACATCTTCCGGAAATTCGTCTGAACTGCAGATGGCCTCCAGGAACTTAGCGCTCGGATGTTTGTGAAAATGAGCACTCGCATGGTCTCCGTGTCCATCCTGGCCTAGCGCGGTTCCTATCATCCTATCCCGCATTTCTTTGATGTCCGCGAAAGGAGACACATATCGGAATGACATGTCTGCGTCAGCCTCTGAGTCTCCCTGATTCACTGTCTGATTAGCTGCACCACGGTGGTCACCACCCTTCCCCGTTGCACCTCCTGGAACTGCTCCACTGAACGAAACTTGTGCCCCACCCCGCCTCGTCCCGGCTGCTTGTGTCAGTTGTGGAGTCGTTAGAGGAAGCTCCTGTTGATGCGTACCCTCTTTTGGATCAAATTGATCAATCCTGATATCATCGATATTCACGGTCTGGAAATTATTATCGTTGAAATCAGGAACGCCCCTGGCCTGCGCCATACCTGTCCCTTGCGCTACCGACATCGAGTCGGACATCATGGGAATTCTCTCGGAAGCGTGATCTCCAGTTGGACCATTTTGCGCTTCTTCTCGATCTCCTCCATGTTTTCCTCCTCGGTCAAAAGCCTCTAGAGCAGCACTCAGTCGACGTCCGCCATAATCATTGTCATTCCCGAGCAGGGGACTTCCATTAACATCATTCCCCAACGAACCCGTATGGTACAACAAACCCGGCTTCCCATACAGGTCTGCCTCGACTTCGCTGCAAAGCCTAAACCGACTCCTCCTCATCCTCTTCATCTGCTCTCGTTTTTTTTCAGCGGGAGTCATCGGTTCCCGACTTTTCACAACTTTCAAGAATTTCCTAATATCATTATCAAAACAAAACTCCTTCTTTTTTTGCATCCCTGCTAGTTCGCCGGCTGCATCATGCCTCGGAACTTTGGAAAAATTGGGACTAGGTCTCCTGTTTGTCATCTGATTCTTTGGGGACATCGCTTCGAGTCTGCTTGCAGTTGGACTCCCTGGACCACTTCTTGCGATTCTTCCGAAGCTTTTTCCCGCACTTTTCCAACTTTCATGTCGATGCGTTCCCTTCGGTTTGTTTTCAAAGTGGGATTTTACCACCTCTGCCCCATATTTTATGACTTCAGGGGGTTGTTTAGCAGTGTGGATTTTCAAGGCCGTCGGACTGAGAGATCCTAGTTCAGCCTCCGACTCAGTAGTAAGTGTGCCTGGGAGGTTCGTGGTTATTGTTCCTGGGATGTTCGTTTCTATGGACAAGTCCTTTTTGTTGGCATTGCTCTTGTTGAAATCCGCATTCGCCTTGTTCAAATTGGCGGTGTCGGTTGAGGTTTGCGAAGTCTCACTTGATCTTGCGGAGGATTCTGCAACACTCTGCAAGACTTCCAGCCCCACTCGCACCCGCTTTTGTCTCTTTCCGCGCTTCGGAAATTTCACTGCGAAGTTCAGCTGGCCCGGGGAAGGAGAATCTGCTCTATTATAATTGGATCCCGGAGACCCTCCCCCAGTAGGGAATCCGTTACTTTCATTAAAGAGATTAGCTGCCCCTTCTCCAATGTCACAATTGTCTTTTGCTGGTAAGCCTGGTACCGCCTCTCCCCCAGCAGGGATTCCCCAAATCTTTGGTTGAGGACTTTGACCTCTGCTGCGATTTGGCGGACTCCAATTATTGTTCCCCAACAAGCCCACATTCAGTCTGCGTGGCTCCAAAGTGCGTAATCGCTTGAGCCATTCCTGTGTAGGAAGTGGGCAATGAGAAATTGAGTTGGAATTTTACGTCAAACTTTCTAACTAAGCTACTGGAAATGCATTCTGGTTCCCTAAAATTCTCGTAAAGTTCAGATCAAAGTTTCGTGTATATTCGTCAATGCCCACTTCGTGGCCAACCATTCTTGCGTGTGGAACATGGTCGGGTCAACACACGACCCTGAGTGCATGTCGGTTACAGGGGCAGGTTCATACTTTTTCGCAGAAGAACCATTGGCATTCCCCAATTTCCCCGACCCATTGGCATTTGAATCATTTGATCTCTCATATTTCCCCACAGCTCCATTGCCCGGTCCGAAGTCTCCCACTCCAAAGTCGCCCACCTCCAATAACCCTGCTGAGTTTTGTTTTGCCGTTTCTCCCTTGAGATCTTCTTCTTCCTCTGCTTCCAAATTTGCTCCCTTCTCCGCCTCCGATATCCTTTCACACAAATTCCTGTGCTGGGAAAACCTGGCGCCGGCGCGAACCCGCTGTTCCATCGAATCATAAACGTGCGAATCCCAGTTGTGGTGATCATCCAAATCACGACCGTCGGGCAGAAAACTCGACAAATCGACGATTGGGAGCAGATTCGGGTAGAAAATCGGCGAGAGGCGACGGTTGGAGGATTTCGCAAAGGCATTTGCTACAGACTCAGACTGCTGGCCGTAGGGGTCGACTGGAATCTGAGGGTCGACTTCTCCCTCATGAGTTTTTGAATGATGATGATGATTTGAATGATGATGTCGACCACCACTAGGGCTTGCTTGATGCACCGATTCCATGAGATGTTGTTTGAAGCTCGTTTCTACTTCGCCATTTGGTTGGAGTTTGTGCAACTTTTCAGCAATTTCCGAAGTATAGTCTTGGATATCCGCCTCCGTTAAAATTTCTTTTTCATCGTCCCACTCGCCCTGAGGCTCAATCACTTTCCAACTGATATCCGGCGGCCTCTTCGTACAGAATACCAGCGCAATCTTCGTCCTCGCGTTCTGCATTGATTGAAGGGATTTTTGGAGGAAGCCAGATTCAACAGTTTGGACTTCTTTCAGCTCGGGGGAAAGGGCGACGTCACCGTATTCGCTGTCGCGGTCTTCACTGTCAGTGTTAAACTTATTTCCACCACGAGTGTTAAACTTATTCCCACCACCAGTGTTATTATAATTCCCACCACCAGCGCTAAACTTATTCCCACCACCATCCCGACCCTCATCCCTCCCCTTCAAACTCCAGTCATTCTTCGCTAAAATATCCACTAATTTTGGATCGTCCCTCAACTCCAACGCTGTGTTGATTACATCTTCAAATTGATCCACTGGAACATACTGTCGGGTTTGGATCACGTTTATATGACCCAAAAACCCAGACGGCTCCCTCGAATCTTCTAACGTTCCTTCTAGTTGTTTTTCGAATGTGACAGCCTTTGGGGTGGGTGGTTTTGTTTGCTCTTTGATTTCAGACTTCTTAGTAGGACGTTTAGGAATCTGTATCAGATCTGCATCTTCAGGCAAATCCGTATTGACTCCGAGCACGCAGCCGGAGATGGGGGAGGACTTCGGTTCTTTTTCTTCTGTTATTTCTTGTTCTTTTTCTTCTGGTTCTTTTTCTTCCTCTTTTCCCTCCCATTTTTCTCCCTCTTCTGCTTCCTTCACTCCTCCCAGCCACCGAAGGCTCCTTTTCCTACCACCGTGTGATTCGATCCACTGCAAGAAATACTGCTGGTTTCTCTGCTTGATATGATACCCAACGTCTAACTCGGGATTCCCCTGTTCTATCGAGGTTCCGAAGGGTTTGAACACTGAATCATCTTTTACTACGAGTTCTAGATCGTGGAGGGAGCAGCGCTTCTGCGCAATCTGAGCGGTCTCCTCCACAAAAAATTCCAACTCATCTTCATAGAAATCTACGATTTCAACGCCTCTCTTTTTCATTTTCTTTGCATACGCCGTGGGCGTTAGCTTTTGGTTTGTCGCATCTGGGGCCCACGGCGCGGCACCGCAGTGTCGAATTAAGAACTTCACGAGATTCAAATCATCATTCCTCGCGGCCGCATGTAGCAGAGTTATTCCTTGCTCCCAATTTGCATTATCCCACCCGCGCTTGATGGCAAGTCTCAGATTTTCTTCGAAATGGGCGCTATCACCGAGCTTTTCAGAGAATCTTTGGTAATTTTCTTTGACGTGTTTGAAGACGCGATCCAGCATTTCAGGATAATGGGTATCGTAGTCAGTAATCGCTTCGGCGGCGGAAATGCTAATCTGACTATCAGCGTTGGAATCTTCTACAGAACGCTTCGCAGCAAGATTTTTCCCATCATTTTTAGCAGCAAGATTTTTACCACCATCATTATGATTTCTACCATCATCATTTATATCAAACCCATGATTCAACATCCCCATTAGTTTGTCGAACAATTTGATGTTTAGAATTTTCACAGAATCCCCTGTTTGCCGGAATTGGCGCACCGCTGCAGATCCAATCAGAATACGTGTTTTCTTGTCCGCCGAAGAGAGGATGGAGCTTCCATTATTAACTTCTTCATTGTTAACTTTTTCACTCTGAGTCTTAATTTCGCCTTTGTTACCTGCTTCATCCGGAGCGCTGGTCTTTACAATATCATTGTTGTCTTTCCCATTGTTATCTTTTTCATTGCTATCTTTCTCATCGCCCTCCTTCTCATCACTCCCACCCTTCTCCCTCCCATGTTCGAGCCCATCTTCATCTACCGAATGCGCCCCAAGCCACACAAAAACCACCCGATACGTTTCGCGAGCGCTCAATCCAAAAACACCAGCTTTCTCCCTCTTGAATTCGTCGCGAAGTTTTTCGACATGCGTCTTGGACAAAGCAGTCTGTTTTACGAGTAGCAACTCCACTAAACTCGGCCTCAATCCAGCTAACTGGTTTAGAATTCCGCGATTCATTTCTAGTTCTTGCTGTTGTCTGAGTCGGATCAAGGTTGGATCTACATCAGTGCTGAGCTCGGCGTGTTGCTGGTAGGTCTGACTCTTGTTGATTATCATTTGGGCCCCAGATAATTCTTTATCCCCAGATAATTCTTGATCGCCCTCCTTCTTCCTCCCACTAAGTCTATCAGTGCCACCATCTTCTAATGTCAACGTCGCTTCCCCAAATTTATGATAAGTCGCGTTGAGAGCGAGCACTTTGGGATCGACTCCGCCTCTCGACATAAACCAATAATCCGACTCAGTCATCCCAAATCCCGCCGATCCCGGCTCACCTGGCTCACCTACCAGCGAGTCACCAACTACCAAGAAATCCTCTAGACTGCTACCCCACTGATTCCACTTCACCCCCGGCTTCACGATCTGGTCGAATTCGTCTATTAGCCAGTTCAAAATCTTCTTATCCTTGTTATATTTCCTCGCATATTCCCGCGGTTTCCAGCCGTAGTCGTCCACGCTTCCCACAGCTCCGCATTCCGCGATCAAAAACTTCATCAAATCCAAATTTCCCTGTTTTGCCGCCCAATGCAACAAGGTAAATCCTTGGGGAAATTGCACGGAGTCCCAGCCATTCAGTTGGATTTCTTCCAGCATGAGATCCTGTTTGTGATCCATCAAGGAATACGCGCTCTGCCACGTCAGCTCATGTTTTAGGGCTTCTTGAAGTTTTGCGAGCATTTTCGTGTTTAAAATTCGGGTGGGGATTTGGGCGGGTTGAGGTTGGTGCTGTTGGTGCTGGGAGGAAGTCAGTTGCTGGCGTTGTTGGGCGGAACTTTGGGACTCTCTATCGTCGTGTGCGTTGCTTTCCGCTTCCGCGTTTCTTGCATCCTCCACATACGCCTCGTAAGCCTCTGATCCCACCAAAACCCTCGTCGTTTTAGTGCTGCTCAGCGTGTTCTCGTCATACAAGTGCCCGGTTTCGTCCTCTGCAGGGCTGAGATGAACATAAATAACTCGTTTATTATCTTCCTCAAACCCAACTCCAACTACCCCGGAATTCTCCTTCTTGAACTCGCAATTCAACCTTTTCTGATCCCTTGGCAGCAATTCGCTTTCGTTTATTAGCAGTAAGTTGACAATACTCGGCCTCAACCCGCATAGGAAGTTCTGAATCTGCTCATTCAGTCTTTTTTCTTCTTTCTTGCGGATTTCGCGCAGTTGAGTTGCACTAAATTCCATTTCAGATTTCAAAACCACGAATTCCAGAGGTCGGATGCGCTGCAGTGTGTTTAAGACGTCGAATGTCGACTCAAACTCTTCAAACCTTCTTCCGTTCATTTTTAGAATCTTGTTCCCGGGTTTCAAATCTTGCTGTTCACCCCACGACCCCGGTTTGACGCTTTTGATGGCGATGGGCTGGGGCTCAGGCTGTTGTTTGATACTTTTGTTTGTTGTTGATTGGTCGCCACCGCTTCTCATGTGATCCGGAGGTTCAATCGGCTCAATCATGATGCCCGCCTGACCGTGTTCTAGCGTGAGGGTGACGACTAAGGGATTGTATTCCTCTGCAGCAGGCTCTTCAGCTTCTGAAATCGGACCTGTTTCTCCCGCTGCGCCCTGAGTTTCTGCCCCTGAATCTGCTGCAGCGTCCCCCTCAGCAGGCGGGTTCGGCGGCGTGCGGAAGTAATCAGCGGGGCTCTTCCATAAAGACGCTAGTCTGTGCATTTGAGTCCACTCAGATTTGCGGACAAGCGTCGACGGACGAAAAACCCCCTTGGAATGCCACTCACGCATTTTGAGGAATTTGAACGGTCCTTGGATGGTACGTTCGTCTGTTTCATTCCCGTGTTCCTCTGTTTCATTCCCGTGTTCCTCTGTTTCGTCTGACTTTGACTCTTGGTAAAACCACTCAGTCGCATTAATCTCATCTAAACCTGCAGTCTCGTGAGGCGGAATCCGGAAATAATCAGCTTCGTCATCCCATAAGGATTCGATTGTATACAATTTCCCAAATTCCCACTCGGCCTGCCGTACTAAAACCACGGGGTGAAAATCGCCTTTGAGATGCCAGTTTCGCATTTTGGCAGTCTTGAACCTGTGGGCGAAGTGTGAAGATTGTTGACTTCGGAATTATTTACATGGAATTTAGAACAGTGGGGAACGTGGATTCCATCATGCAGTAAGTATCAGAAATGTTAATATGGACAATTTAATCAATATCCTACAACTGATATGTTCCCTAGTATCTTCTAAATTCTCTTCAAATTCCAGTCAAAGTTTTTCTCTACAAATTCCAGTCAAAGAAAATTGCCACTTCGGGCCCAATTAAACGGTCCCTGAATCGCGTGCTCCTCTTCATCCTGATAAAACCACTCTGTATGCAACAGCGCATCATCAATATCCAAAACTCTCGGCGGACTTTTAAAATAATCAGCGGGGTCGTCCCAGAGGGATTCTATCGGGTACAGCTGCTTTTCCTCCCAGTCGGGTTGGGTAATTTCCAGCGTCGGTGGGAAAAAGCCTTTGGACATCCAAAACAACATCTGTTTTGTTTTGTAGGGGCCTTCCATGACGCCCTGCTGGTCTTTGTAGAGCCACTGGCCGCTATCATGAAGAACCCTCACTGGAGGTCTACTTGCAGCGGGGATTGGCTGACCCCCTTCGCTCGGCGGGTGCGGGTTAGTGCGGAAATAATCAGCCGGCTTGGTCCACAGGGAGGCGATGCGGTACATTTGCGTCCACTCGGCGTGATGTACCTCAAGGTCCGTAATATTGAAAATAAACCATTTATTTTCGGGTACCCACTCGGCGTGGTGTACCTCAAGGTCCGTTATTGAAAATGAATCATTTATTTAAATTTTGGGTACCTCGGCACGTAAGTAGCCGTAAGTAGTTACAAATCCCAGCTGACTTGCCTAATACAGATACTTAAACTTGAGATGGTCATGGTGAAATCATTGAAATGTAATGTACTGATCTTGTCACTTTTGCATCATTATTTTCCATCATTATTTTGCACCATTTTACATCATTGCATGCGTTTCAGATTTCTTCAGATCGCCCCAATCAATATCAATATGGTGTTTAGAATACCAGCGTCTCAGGATTAAAATCACACATGCGCATATAGGCACTTGCGAAAGGTCCCTGCATGTTGTGCCCCTGAGTTTCATCCTGATAGAACCATTCTGCTGTACTACTGAGTTCTGAAGCAGACTTCGCACTTTCCGTCGAAGACTTTCCGCCATCAGTCTTCCCACCATCTGTCTTCCCACCATCTGTCTTCGTAACATCTGTCTTCGTAACATCAGTCTTCGCGCCATCAGTTTTCCCACCATCAGAGTGACTGGCGGTGTCGCTGACATCACTGCCACCAGTGCTGCGAGTATCACTCTTCCTCTTAGGCGGACTTTCATTCTTGCTCTTGCTCCCAGTACCAGCACCAGAACCACTGCGACTCTCAGTGCCACTGCCCGTGTGACTTTCACTGCCACTGTGACTGCCGCTGCTGTGACTTCCACTACTGCGACTTCCAGTGGTTCCACTACTCTTACTTCGACTTCCACTCTCGCTCTTGCTTTTACTCTTGTCAGCAGCCCAATGCTCGCCCTCGCGCACCGCTGAATTATTCCCACGAATTCCAGAAGAAACCGACTCAGACTCGCCACGAAATTTTGCTTTAATGCCAGGAGGCACAGAAGACTCAGAACCATCGCTGTCATGATTGTTTCCCATATGATTCTTACTCATGCGAACCTTGCTAATGCCCGGCGGCGGGAAATTTAAGTCTTCGATGTTTTCATCAGAATGATCAGACCGTGCTCTCCTCTGTGTTCGTGAGATCTTCTGTGTTCGCTTCTCACTAACAGTAAAAGGAGAGGACAGAGGAGAAGACAGAGGAGAAGACAGAGGAGAGGAATGCGCACCCTCCTTCACTTTGCTGTTGTAAATTTTATGGCGTGCATCACTATCGGAGCCACTACTTGAGCTGCTCCTGGACGAAGCACTCGACTTAGACGATGTGCCGGTTTTACTGCCGGTCCTAGAGGATGTAGCGCTCTTAGTGACGCTCTTAGTGGCAGACTTGGACGATGTGCCGCTTTTAGTGATAGACTTCGACGCTGTGCCGCTCTTAGTGACAGACTTCGACAATGCACTCCTATCTTGACCTCCTGCGGTTCTTGGCGCCACCGTGTTACCAACTACCGTCTCGTCCCCACCCACCGCTTCCACTTTCTCTTCCTTACTACCATGAGCATCTCCAGATTTAATGCCAGTCTCCCTCTGTTTCTCACTCCCCGAGTCCTGTTCTCTGCCACTTTCCCTTTCCTCCCCCTGACCCTCCTCCTTCCTCCTCTCCACCTCGTTCTCCTCCCCCCCACTATCCTTTTCTGCATCCTTTTCTGTAGCCTGGTCTTTCCTTTTTTCAGTTTGCCTCCTCTCTTCTTCAACCAACCACGCTTTCTTCTCCTGCGTCTCCATCGCCAGCAAAAGGTCCTCCTGCTTCTCAACATCAGACTGCTCTTGCTCTTCCGTGCTCAGCGACCCCGCCGAGGCCTCCGCCAGGTCCACCACGTGATCCACACCTTCCTCGTCCTTTGCAGCCTTTGCCATGAGCCCATCAAGGTCATCCATACCTCGAAGTTATCAAAAATAAATGGGTACGAAATCCGAAGGTGCAATGAAGGTGCATAGTGTATGCCCCAAGTGACTCCAAGTGACTTTCGAAATACAGATCCTTATGCTGTATGGGTTTCTAACAGACCAACATTGATCTCGTCATTTGTGTATGGGTTTCTAACTTTTCTAAGGTTCTGGTTTGAGTTTCTCACTTCAGAGTTCTAGTTTGAGTTTCTCAGTTCTGAGTTTCAGTTTCGGATTGTCATCATCGTCCGAATTACTGTGGTGTTTAGCATAATGGTGTTTAGAATATTACCTGCCTCGTTAACGTTATCCGATTCCGACGACATCCCCAACAGCCCATTCACTTCTGCGTCCTCCAAACTCGTGTTTTTGGGCTTCAAGTTCGCGAGGAAGAGGGTGTTCCTCAATTTCCCTTTCACACTTTTCTGGAATCGGCTTCTTAAGGCAGCCATCCTCTGCCTTTTCTTCTCCGCCGCTTTACCTGCGTCGATGAGGAGTGCAACTGAATATTTTGGAATAAATTTCGAAATTGATGCCCCTCTGAGTTTCAAATATACGAAACGCATCTACACACAAATTTACACAAATTTGACTCTACTCACAATTCCGAAATCAAATTCCTTTCAAAGTATTATTCTGAGAACTCGAAGTCATTTCATCAGGCCCACGTTGGCTCCAACTTTACGTTTCTCTTCCTCTGCCTCCCTTTCTAGCTCCTTCTCCGCATCTGATTCCGCATGCAGTGCTTTTCGAATCTCCTCCGCCTCTCGCGCTTCCTCGTCCTTCACATCCTGTAAAAACTGGGCCATTTCAGCGAGGGCCTCTTTCGTCTGCTGTTCCTCTAGCGTCCTCCTCGCGACCATCCCCCGCCAATTCTTATTCTGCGCCTCGATCTGAGCTTTTTCGCCGACCGTTAGCTCCCTGGTTGTCCGTTCTACAACTACCTTGGTGCACAGAATATTACAGAGATGTGCGGAAATCCGAAATCGAAATGAAAATGGTTGCTATATCGTCCAGGAATACATAGTAAATTTTACAGACCACATTGGCATTTGAGATTGTGTTTTTTAGTTTACTTTTCAGATAATATATCATCTGACATGTATGATGTCACATCTTGATCTTCCCACTTATTTTGCAAGTTATAGTACTTTTCTCTCAGCGATCCGCGCATCCACACCTCCAATACTCACTAGAAAATCCCCAGGTCTGGCGCATCCAAAAGGTTTTTGCAGAACCGGAAATCCCAGCGGCAATCTGTAAGATAAAGGGAAGAGGATTCCATCGTGATATCTGAAGCCTAAATCGCGAAGGCTGTTCTTATCGTGCGTCTTCGCGAGGTTGCGGCGATCGAGGTCGGCTGAGTCAAATGTGGATGCAAAGCTGCTGATCGATTCAGTCCGGGATACTTTTGCGGTACCATCGACAGCAGATCTTTCAAAGGCAGAACTGTCCGGACCAGGGAGTGCTGTTCTTTTCTTCTTGATATTATCGTGAGTATCGTTGTTTGCTTTTTCCCCTTTTCCGAAATGCTCTGGACGAACCCCAAATGCCTTAAGCCGTTCCTCATGTCGCTGCATTCGAGCACGCATGTATTTTCCGGGTTTTGAAGTGGGAGTTTCGGGGCGGGAAATTCTTTTTACGTGCTCCACCTTAGCGGCCCTAGCAGCGCGTTTGTGAGCCTCATTCTCACTGTTTGAGCTGGACCATGTCGGCGCCCACGGCCTCGGGATGTCGAGTTGGCGTTTCTGTCTCTGTTTAGATTTCCCCGGGATTTCAGGCTCTTGATGCACATCATCAACGCGGATTGTCGGGCCTATTGTTGCACCTATTGTTGGACCAGTTGGTGCGAGGTGAGATTCTGATTCAGCTGTTGGTGCGGGGTCAGATTCAGTGGCATGATGATCGTGATGCTCCGTTGTTTGTCGGGGCGGATGAGATTTAGTGGCATCGTGATGGTCCGTTTTTTGTGATGGACCCTGGGCCTTGTCATGTGCAGGCTTCTCATCCCCTGTCGCTGTTGGATTCGAATCCGTCTCCCACTTAGAAGTCGTGGTCGGATAGGTACTGCTGGTTTTAGGTTTTGTGGGCGCCGAATCACCAGCACCTTTTTCGGATTTCTGTTTGGCAACTGGTGGGTGCATTTTCCGGTGTAAACTGTTCGGTGTAAGCTTGACAGCATCCACTACCATACGAGCCTTGCGCCACAAGTGTTTGCTCTTATCCCTGGCTTGTTGTGTAGTCCTCTCCTCGAGTTTCTGCTGAACGTGTTTCCGCGCCTGGTTCCCACGGTGTGCGGCCTGCATCTTGATGACTGCGGCCTCCTTTTGTTCGTGCGGCACTTCTGCAGGTGGACTCTGAGTCTCAGTCTTCTCGTTACCTGTAACTGTGTGACTGTGTACCTTATCCTTATGAGTACTTTGAGTAGTATGAGTGCCACTGTCGGTTTCCCAGGATTTGGCGCTACTCTTGCTGCTGGCACTTTTGGTGCTACTCTTGCTGCTCTTACTGCTCTTGCTGCTCCCACTCCGGCTCGAACCAGTGCGACTCGAACCACTCCGACTCGACCCAGTCTTAGATGCCGATCCGGTCTTAGATGCCGATCCGGTCTTAGATTTTTTCGGATCTGCCTCGTGATAACCCTCTTTCAAAAATTCGTCCCCAAGAAATTCCTCGTCGACTGACAACTCGACTGTCACTCTGGTCGAAATCTTCTTAGACCTTTTGCGCATGCCAGGAGGCCTAGGAAGAAGTTCCTCGGCTGAAAGGTTCTTAGGCTTTAAGTTTTCGGTGCGCATACCAGGGGGTGGCATTATGATTTGCTTTGGAGGAGAATTCTCAGGACTCTCCGACAATTTCTCACTATCCTCCTTAAATTTTACTTTCTTCTCGCTACGAGAAGTCTTCTCGCTACGAGAAGAAACTGACTTATTCATGCGACGAGGTTGCTTAGGGATTCTTTCATTCTCAGCATTCCTGCGAGCGTTTTCAAAACCAGGAGGAGCTGCGACTTTTTCTGTGGAGTCACTGCCGCGACCCTTTTTCATGCCCGGTGCACGTGTTTGCTTCCTACTGATAGGTGTCATCCCAGGAGGTTTAACCCCTGGCGGACCTTCTTCTTGCTTCCTGTTGCGATTTTTCATCCCTGGCGGACCCGCCGGACCCTCTTCCTTCCCGCTATAAATTTTAATCCCAGGAGGAGGACGTTCTGCTACGAGTCTTGCCTTCACGTTATGAGTTTTCCATCCCTCACTACCTTCACCTGTGCCTGTAATAGGAGAATTATGAACACCTTCCTTGTCGCCGCTCTTGCTTTTCTGTGCATCGCTCTCAGAAGCGCTGCCGCTTCCACTTTTGGAACCGCTACTGGACCTCGTGCCTGTAGAGCGTGCACTGCTTTTGGAACCGCTGGGGGAAGAAACTGAGCTGCTTTTAGTACTTTTACCGGCTTTGCTCTGCGGCGTTTTCACGGCGGCGGTACTCGTTGGTGTCTTTGTAGCGGCAGTGCTTGTTGGAGTCCTCGTAGCGGCTGTAGGCGTGGTGCCGGCTGTACTCTTGGTGGCTGCTGAAATGGGAGTCGCGTTCTGAATCTCGTTTTTAGCCGCGTTTTCGGTTTCACCGACACTCTGGTCGGGAGCCATGCTTGGTGTCGTGACCGCGGCGCTCGGTGTCGTGACCGCGGCGCTCGGGCTCGTGACCGCGGCGCTTGGGGTCGTCTTCCCAGCACTCGCTCCCGCATCCTCCTCTTCCCCCCCTCGCTCCCGCATCCTCCTCGCTAACACCACCTTATCCGCTCCCCGCCGAAACGCTGACTTCCTGCTGACCTCCAGCAACTGATCCGACTTAATCACTTTAGCCTTGCCCTGCTTCTCGGACACACCACGGACGAAACCCGTTCCCTCAGCCAACGCTCTCCCCCCTTCTTTTTTCGCTAATTCTCCCATTAAACGGCTGGCCTCAGCATCTTCAATCGTTTTCAGGGCAGCTTGGTCCTCCGGATGGGGGGGAGTGCTAAACGCCGTAGAAACATCATCCCACAACGAAGCAATAGCGTACATTTGGTCAGGATTGAAATCCGATCTTCTCACTAACATGCTCGGGTCAAACCAGCCCTGGGAATGCCAATTTTGCATGTCGGCGTTTCTGAAGGGACCTTGCATTCTGCCGCCTTCATCCTGATAAAACCAATGATGTTGGTCGACATGTTCCTGAACTGCTGTTGCAGCTCCTGGAGTCTCAGCGGAAGCGTCTGGAGACTCAGCGGAAGCGTCTGGAGACTTGGGTTCACTTTTTGCTTCGGAGGGAGCCTCAGCATCACTCTTGGGCTCACTTTTTTCGTTTACAGGTACTTCCGCCTCTCCCGGTTCTTCCGCCTCTCCTGGAGCTTCTGCCCCTGCCGGAGCTTTCGCATCTCCTGGTGCTTCCTCTGCGTGTTCCTCCGCCGGTTCCTTCCCTGGTTCCTCCCCTTCTTTCTCCGCCGTTTCCTCTCCTTCTTCCTTCCCTTGTTCCTCCCCTTCTTCCTCCCCTCCTTTCTCACCCTCAGCTTCCGAGCTAATTTTTTCTCCCATGATTTGTGCGTACACGGAGTCCGACATCAGCCCTGGAATGATGTCTGCATCCTCTCCCTCCTTCCCGCTATCTGTCTTCATCATCAAATCAGCCTCATCAAACGAGATTCCACCGTCGGTTTGAACCCTAAACCCTTCAAGTTCTTCTTCTTGCTGCCCTCGTTGTTCTTGGATTGTAGTGGGAACTTCTGGAATAGGTTCTTGTTGGTTTAAAGTTTCTTCTTCTTCTTCTTGAAGTTGTTTCAATCTCTCTTCTTCCTCTTCTTCTCGCTTTAAAGCCTCTTCTCGTCTTGCACTCTCCTCTGCTTCGAAATCCTCAGTTTTTTCGTCAAATCCCCCGTCCTCGTCCAAAAGAATCACCTCTTTGTGCTCGGTGACGACGTTTCTCGTGGCGACATTCAAAGCTTCGCCTAGCGTTTGGAGGTCGTTGAAGAATTCGTCGATTACCTAATAGTGGACACAATATTAAACGAGTATTCGTCGATTACGCGAGCGAGTATGAATTCCGAAATTTAACGATGGAAATCAATATACTTTGGGCGATCAGACAGAAATGCCAGAAATGCATCGGAAATTGGAAATCTATTCAATCACGTTCATAATGTGAATTATAATGTACGTCTCGATTAATTTGCATTTCGGATCATGATGATCTCATGATGATCTCGTCCGTCTTAGAGTACAACGCAATACAAAAACCCCGTTTCCTGCTCTGGGTGGCCTTGTTTTTTGCGCCAATCATCGGTCGCTTCTTGAATTTTATCCAGGGTTTTATCGAAATCGGCTTGTTGATTGCTCTCACGATTGCCACCGGGATCTCTGAGTTTGAAACTGGTGAGTTCGGGATTGGGGGTGGGGAAGTACTTTTTGGGATCGGAAGTTTCCTTGTTGTTTGCAGCTGCTGCTTCTGAAATACCAGCGTTGTTTGCAGCTTCTGAATTGTTCAAATTGTTGTTAGAACCAGGAATATTGTTCCTCTCGGCATGCTCCTGATGTGAGCCAACGAAAGCCGACAAATCATTCGCCACTCCTCGGACATCGCCTAGCTGAATCACGAACTCGGGACCTCCTCCCCCGGGGAACAGTCCATTGGGCATTGGAATAGATGAATCTCCTGGATCATCATGAATAGTATGATCACCATCTTCACCGGCCACCCCGTGCCATTCACCAGCATCACCATGCCATTCACCATGCCGTTCACCCTCGTCTCCCTCCCCATGGATACGCTCCCCATGATGATCCCCACCACCCCCAAGGGGACTTCCGCCAAGTAGATCTCCTGCTTGATGATGACTAAACTTCCCCAACTCAGATATTTTGATCGCCGCATTCAAACCCGCTTTCACCCCCCGTTCCGCCTCTTTCCAGTGCTCATGCGCTTCACGTCGGAGTTTCTCCTTTCGCTTTCTTTCTGCTTCTTCTCTCCTTCTCCTCTTTTCCTCCTCCTTTCTCTTCCTAGCTCTTTCCTCGGCCAGTTTTTGCTTTGCCCGTTCTCTTGCTTTTTTTCTCGCCTCTTCATCATGGGCTTGGATTTTCTCGGATTGCGCATGGAGCCGTGAGGCAGCGAACATTTGAGCTTGTAGAGCTGCCTCCGCATCCTTCTTTTTCAGATTTTCTTCCCTTATTTGTTCGAGTAATCGCTCATTCGCCGCTTCAGCTTCCTTATGAGAACCCAAGACGAAAGATTGGTTAATGAAGAATTTGAACGGGTTTTTACACATCGTTTTGGCGTTTACTAAGGAGGGGTAAGCTGCATAGAGATTGCAAGGATGCGTTAAGTTATAAACATTGTGAGGGTTGTAGGAGCGGCTTCCCGGGCGCCAGAGTTTGGGGGGCGGCTTTTTGATCATTAAAGGGAGTTCAGGAAGCGGCTCTGAGTCTTCTGTGGGTTCTGGCTCTTCTGTTGGTTTTTCGGGTTCTTTCGTCTCTATTACTATAAACTCAGGCTTCTCTTCTGGCTCCTTTTTGGGTTCCTCTTCAGGCTTCTCTTTTTCTTTTTTAGGCTTCTTTTTTGGTGGTGGGTCTTCTGCAATTTGGTACTTTGGAACTGTTTCCTCAACCTTAGGCGGTTCTTCGTTCTTTTCCTCCTTCGTTTCCTCCTTGGTTTCCTCCTTCTTTTCCCCCTCCTCTATTTCCCGCCTCGTCGAAACCGTGATCTCCAGCGGCCTGGCGCTCAGGACTTTCATGGCAGATTTTTCTGTTTCAAAACTTTCCATGGGATTGCCATTCAACTTAAAAATTCTGTCTCCTTCGTGCAGCTCATTCAGCGCGGCCCACGAGCCGGGCACGACACTCCCTATTACGATGGGCTTCCCGAACATTCTTGTGTCTGCCGGAATGATTCCCATGCTCTTATCGCTCTCCTCCAATTTGCGTGTAAAGACCTTCCGAAACTGCCCCAAATCCCGCGGCGTGGCCCGAAACGCCTCCCCGTGATCATCCCACAACTTTTCGATCGAGAACATTTCCTCCCACTCACATCGCCGAACGGTGAGATCTTTAGGCAGATGACCATTCAAATTCCACTCGACCATTTTGCCATTCGTGAACGGCCCTTGAACTGCTCCCTCCTCACCTGCATACACCCATTCTCCATCGGTAGAACTAGCTCTCTTTCTTTTCCCCTTAGCTTCCTCTTCCGCATGAATCTCACTCAAGTGCCGGGGTGGCGCGCTAAACGCCTCCTTCAGATCCAGCCACAAAGACTCAATTGTGTAGAAGTGGTGCCACATGGGGCGGCGAACCTGTGGAAAAGTTTTTTAAAAACTCCATCTATAATAAAATGTTGTAAATTACGACTCAGCCTACTGCACAGTCTGCACTGCACATCATTGCCTATCGAAAATACATTTCATTGACAATGTTCCTAATTTACATGACACTTCTCTAGACTTGCAGATTGCTATCGAAGTAATTAATCATAAATAGGCGTCTTGTCACAGGTCGGAACTTTCCGAAGTAATTCATACCTTCAAGTCCGCCTCGAAGTCACCCTGTCCAAACCACTTCGCCATCTTCGTATCCGCAAATGGTCCTTGCTTATTCCCGTCATCATCCTCATAAAACCAATGAGCCTCGGGGTTTTCCGACCCGGTTGAGCCCGTCTGGGATTCGCTCCATGAGGTCTGCGAGCCGGTCTGCGAGCCGGTCTCCGAGCCGGTCTGCGAGCCGGTGTGTGAGCCGGGCTGGGATTCAGATCCAGATTCCGGCATTAGATCTGACAAGGAACCCGTATTGGTATTCGCATTATGCAAGCCTTCCAGACTGAGAGACTGAGTCTTATTGTGTAAGGTCCCTTCCGACATGCCAACATTGCGCGACCCCTCAGCATTGTGCGACCCCTCCGCATTTTTCCCGCCAGTCATTGGCGGATTTGGCGTTCCTTCTTTCTTGCTGTCTTCCTGTTGTTCTGTTAAAACCTTGATTTCCAGCGGCCTCTTTTTCTGAATGACTAGCAAAACGTCAGAATGCGATTTGTAACTTTCCAAAGTTTTTCCATCCAACTGGATGATTTGGTGTCCCGGTAAGAGACCTGTGCTCGAAGTGGGTTCATTAAAGAATTGTCATAGGAATTTTTGACTCGGAATTTCATGATAATTTCGTGTACTAACTATCAGATATGCATTCAGTTTTATATGATATTCTCGTGAAATTCCCGTGAACTTCCGATCAAATGCCGCTTGGAGAACATTCTATATTCCTCAATGCCCACTTCGGGGCCAAACAGACCGTTCTTCGCACCCCAGGAGCCGGGTTGGACGCCGGTGATCACGATCGGCTTCCCCCCCATCTCTCCGTCGGCCCGGATGCCGAGCACGTCGTGCTTGTTTTTGAGGGTCGCCGTAATGATATGCGCATTTCGGAGATCGCGCGGCGTGGCGCGGAAAGCTACCTTGAAAAGTTAATCCGAAATGTAAGCAAGGATGAAATCCGAAATTGGATTGACAATGATTTTGATGAAATCCGGAACTGGGTCGAAGTACAGATATCTCTGGCGAATTGAATATTGATCTAGCCATGTACACCATGGACACTTCTGATGAAATGGATATTGATCTGACCAGTGTGGGATCATCTCCCCTAACAAGTAATTAATACTAGGGTTTAGTTTACCTTATGATCCCCCCACAGCAACTCAATGTAATAAAACTCCTGCTCGTTCCAATCCGCTCTGCGCACCAGCAAAGAAGGGGGTAGGTTGCCGGCTAGGGACCATTCGCACATTTGCAAATTCTTAAACGGTCCCTGAATATCGCCTTCGTCACTTTCATAGTACCAATTATGCGCGATTTCCTTTAGGCTTTTCCCCGAAGAGCTCGGTGATCTCCTTTTTCCGGCCATTTCTTCTTCATGATGAATATCGCTCAAAAGTCGGGGTGGGGTGGTGAATGCTTTCTCGGGATGATTTTTGAGATCATCCCAAAGAGAATCGATGTCGTACGTATGATGCCACGCCGCCCTCCTGACCTGAAGAGCCTTCCCTTTGCGATCCTTCATCTGTCCCTTTTTATACAAGTCCGCCAGCTGAGGCGATTTATAAGGCCCCGTCTCTTTGCCCTTTTCATCCGCTGAATACCAAACCCAAGTTGTCATGTCTTCGTCATCCTCGTGTTCCGCAGGAACGCCAGCAGTAGAAGGAGTACCACGATCAGTAGTAGCACCCTGGTCAGTAGTAACACCATCAGTAGTGGCACCACCATACTGATGCGCACCATCGGCAGCACCACCATAATTTTCCGGCGAAGTCTGTGCTTCAGTGAGAGTTCTTGTTGTCTCATCGCCAGAAGCCGTCTTTTCCGCAACCTGTTCCTCCTCCACAATCTCCAGCCCCGGAGGCAGCACCGGCGGCACAGCAAACGCTATTTTCTGATCACTCGGCCACAGCTGTTGGATGCTGTACATTTTGGCCCAGTTCGACCTCTTAACGAGCTGATCAGCATGAAATTGACTCATAGCATTCTTATGCCACATCTGCCAGGGCTTGAACGGACCTTTGGTACTCCCATCATCCGCTTCGAAAAACCACCGCTCCTTCACCACCCTGGCCAAATCACGCGGGGGCGTCTTGAACGCTTGTTTTACGTTGTCCCATAAAGATTCGACTGTATACAAGTCGTGCCACGTGGACTTTCGGACTAAAAGAAGAGGGTCAAGTCTGCCTAATGCGTTCTTCCCCCGCATGTGGACAGTTGGCCAAGGTCCATCTATTTCGAGATCTTGGTTCTCAAAGAACCACTCGTCGGTATCTAGGAGGGGTACCTTGAGAAATGAAATGATAAGATTGGTATTATTGTTACGCGAGATATCACGAAGCCAGATGATCTGTATTATTCAAATCCAGATGAGTACTTATTGCAGTGCAGAAATTCATCGTGAAATATGCACTGAATATATGTTAACTGGAATCATCTGAAAATGAGCTTCGGATCTGTATCACCTTGCTCAATGCCTAATTGAAGGTTTAAAACCGTTTTCGCTTACTTTATTATCCTCATGCTGAATAAAAGTCAGATCCTGCGGTGGAATACAGAACGCTACCCTCAGATCTGGCCACAACGACTGCAGCGAGTAGAATCTATCAGCTCGACTTCCAGGCTCCGCTCCAGCCCTCTTCACTATTAAGTTCCCATGAAACGAACCTTTCTGATTCCACTCACACATCTGTTTGGTTGTGAAGGGGCCCCGAGTTTGATCGTGATCACACCGATATAGCCATTGGGAGTTGTCATTCAAAGGTTTACCTTGTAATGTTGTGATTCCAAATTATTATTAGCTTGGCGATTCAAAATTTTAAAGTTCAGAAATAACTCACAGAATACAGACAGTTCCGAAAGACATCGTATACCAGATATGAAATTTATGAATCGAGCGGTTTAGTTATCCGATTATCGTGCAGTCGCGCTCAGCCCGTGCAGTTGCGCTCATTACTAACTAAATTAGCCTACCCTGATACATTTTCGCAATCTCATCCCATTCCCTCTTCCTTTCCTCTTCCGCACTCCTCTTAATCAGTCCCATCCTCGTAAATCCTAAAGTCGATTTCGTCCCCCCTTTCCAGAGGTTTTTGATCTTAGTCTCCTTCGCTAGTTTCTTAGCCTGTTCTTCCTCTTCTTGCTTCTTTTTAGCTTCTTCTTCCTTCCTTTTAGCCTCCTTTTTCGCCTCCTCTTCCTTTCGCCTCTCCTCCTGTTTGAGAAGCTGGGATTGCCACTAATGCTATGTGAGAAACTGGGCATCATTGTAATAAAGCGGATTCAAATCATGTATAATTTTACTAGTGTACTTACTATGTAGTCGAGTGCCAAGTGGTAATTCTTCACTTTCTCGAAATTTGTTTTCTATTACAAATCTGTTTGAGTTAACAAACTGTGGAACACGAAAATTTGACAAATTTTGTACTACTTTGATGGACTCTTGCATTTGTCGACCACCAACATACCTCTCAGTAAAACGAGTCGGAAATTTTCCACATGATTCATGAAATTTTGATCACTTTTCGATATGAAAAAAAATTACGACTCGAAATACTGAGATGTATGTTGGTACTTCAAAAATTGACTTTTTTTGAAAATAGCTCTATTTCGGCAACTTTTTTTACAACAAAAAGTGTTGCCAAAAAATGTTCCAATATTCAGTCAAAAAGTTGACGAAAAAAGTTCTTCACAAAAAATAATTTTGAAATATTGCATGGTGGTATTCAACTTGTTCGTATTAGCGATGCATCATTGTCATTTCAATCTAAGTATCCTCCCGCAATTTTCAACAGATCGCACATGAAAATTGCCTTGTTCCTTATTCACAGATCGTACATCAAAATTTATGGTTGTCAACTTTAATATTAACTCGTCCCATACTACTGTATCATGATAGTGGCAATCGCAGTCCGTTGAGTCCATATATTATGGCATACCTCCTTCCGCTCCTGTTCGGCCTCCGCCTCGGCTATCCTCCTGGCTTCGATCGCTGCCTGTTTCGCTGCAGCTTCTTCCTCTTCCTCAGCCTTTCTCATCGCTTCTATCTCTGCTTGTGTCAGTTTATGCTTCGGTCTCGGCTTTTTTGGTTTTTTTCTCTTCGCCACGATTACTCGGCTGAATAAAGCAGGGATGACCGAGCGGAGGCGGATTGAGTCACTGGGACCAGGTTGAGTTGGATCGGTTAAGGGGTTTGCAGAGTGCGAGTGAAGTGGAGAGAGATTGGAAGAGTGATTTATCGCGGAGGATGCAGCACCATGATTATTATTACGAGAAGCTTCTTTCGATTTTTTGAGGTTTTCACTCATGTACTTTGTGACGTCGAAATTATATTTGTCAAAGCCGAAATTGTTGGTAATTTTTGATTTATCGCTGCTATCCTTATCCGCTTCGTCGGCGGGATCGGCGGGATTGGCGGGAGCAGGAGGAGAGGAGGAATCAGCAGTTGCAGCGTTTTCACCGTTTCCATTTGCTTCATTACCATCATTTCCGCCTTCTCCACCCTCCAATCTATTTTTATTGTACAGCTTCATCTCTGCGAATTTCCGATCAATTTTCTTAAGATTCGTCCCCTCAGAGCTAAAATGCCCTCCTCTCGCGTAAGCACCGATGCTCTGTTCGCGAGCCTCCGCGATTAATTTCATTTTACTCCAGTTCCGCGTAGCGCGGAGGACTCTTCGCTTCAAAGTGTCGAGTGGTGTCTCTAGGATTGTCAACCTGATATTCAGACACGTCGAATTTCCCCCAGCACAGTCGTCAAATCGCTCAAGAGCGCCTGTCGGGAGAAACGACTGAGGGGTGTGTTTCGGAAGGAATCTTGACAAATTATCGCCTCCGCCTTGCCAGAACGGAAGCGCACCTTGCCAAAGCGGAGTCGTTGTCCCGACCTTAGCCATATCAAAATCCGGAGAAGGAAATTCTGTTTCTCTCCCCTTAGGCGACTGAGACTCCAATTCTGCACCGAGCCTGCCAGCGTCGAACCTGTCGTAGCCCGCGCCGGGAGAGTAGGGGGAGGAGATAGGAGCGGCAGAAATCGCAGCATAAGGCCCAGGAGAAACCTGCAAGTCCTCGGATTGAGGCTAGTTGGTAAATTGAGTCATGTACAAATGGGGATTGTATATCAAATACGCATCAAATACACATCAAATACACATCGAAATCACTCTAAGACTGTCTGAGTTTCCTATGAAATGTCTCTGAAATATGGTCGACCTTTACCAAATTTGTTTCAGAATCCGAGGACTTACAGGAGAATCCCTCGCTGAGTTGGCCACCGAGACTTCTCCAGCAGCCTCCCCCGCGATCCGACCTGCCTCCGTTCGGATCCCTTCAAACCGGGAGTGCTCTAATTCGGTTCTTAATTCTTCTTCCAGTTGAATCTCCAGAATACTCTTCAAATTCTGCGGAACCGTCCTGGCCAGATTCTTGTTCAAATAAACCGATTCCACTTTCCTTTCGAATTGACTTTGCTTTTTCAGCAAACTAGCATCTTCCTGCGCCCTCCTTTTCGCCAGGTTCTTCTTTTCCCGCATCTCCAATTGCCCTCTGAACACTTTATCACGAGCTCGTCTTTTTGCCTCCTTTTTGGCCGCTTTTTTAGCTTCCTTTTTAGCTGCTTTCTCAGCTTCTTTTTCAGACATTCCTTTGTCGACTTTTCTATGCGCTAATCTAGCTTGTTCTCTCAGCTTTAATGTCTCTTGGAGATCTGCTGGCGGGGGATCATCCGCACGAGCGACTCCTGGACTTCCACTCGGGCTCCTTGATTTATCTAAGATCCCTTCTGCGGCTTTCATCCGCCTTATTAGTTTCTCCATGGATTTCTGCCTTGCCGTCCGCTTCAGTTCCCCCCTTTGGATTTCGCGCGTTCGCTCGAAATCCTGGTAGAAGCTCGGCGGTGCTGTTGCGGCTTCATGTCGAAGCTTGTCTAACGCGTGCTTCCTCAACCAGTGATTTTGGGCTTCGGAGAGATGTATCTTGTTCTCCATTTCTGACAGATAGGCGTGAAACTCGGCGGCCGTTTTTCTACGGATAATTTTGTTCTCCAGTGGGTCTTCTTGGGGGAGGTTTTCGTAGTTACCGAGATTATCGTAGTCGCCCATGTAGTCACCCACCCCACCATGATCCCAGTGTTCCCCTCGTTGAAGTTTTTCCCGTTTTTCTCGTTCTTTCTGTTTTTCCCTCCTCTTCCTCCTCCCGTCTTTCTTGTAGCGGTCGGCTGCCCCTAAAAGGGTTGATTTTCGGTAATCCATTTCCTTCCCTAAAAATTCGCTCTCCGTGGATTCGTCAAGTTGTGACATTAACTCCTCCGGACTGAGACCGGGTTCAACTTTTTCCAGAGGTTCGCCATCTGCTGTAACCTCCGCATCAACACCATCTGCCATTTCACCCATTTCTGAAAAAGGATCTCTCACTTCGTCACTTTCCTTCTGTCTTTTCATAATCTCGTCCATTTTTCTCGTTCTCGCTGCCTCCTTTTCTCTTTGGATTCTCTCCAAATATTCTTCTCTCGTTTCTTCCTTTCCCGGTTCTTCCTGTTCTCCCTTTCCCTCTTCTTTAAGTTGTCCTTCTCCCTTTCCCTCTTCCTTTCCCTCCTCCTTCCCCTCCTTTCCTTCCTTCCCCTCCTTCCCTTCTTCCTTTCCCTCCTTCCCCACCCCCTTATGCCTCCCTCTCAACTTCTTTTCCAACTCAACAACCTTCTCTTCTCTCTCCTGCATCAACCGCCGCATTTCCCTTCTTTCTTCCCCTACTTTCCTGACCTCCATTTCCCTTATTTTTTCGCGCTGTTCATACGCTTCTCTCTTCTGTTGTTCGTTAAAATCGGCCTGTTTCTGCGCCAATTGGTCGCGGAGCATGTTGTTGGATATGGTGATGGCTTCCTGCTTGGCCTGGGGAGAGTAATTCAATGTTATGGATCATTTTTGGAGGCAGGAAGGGCCTGGGGAGAGTAATTGAATGTTATTGATCATTTTTGGAGGTCTCCTCAGAATTGGTTTCCATCGAAAGGTACCTCCCACCACTTGATGATTCCAGATTCTTACCGTCGCCCTCGCACTCTCAATAATCTTGGCGCCCTCTTCTTGAGCTTGTGACTCCGCCAAATCCACCAATCGCTTCTTGTGGAGCTCGAATTGGCGCTGCTCCTCCAGTACCTTAAGCAATATTAGTAGATTTGTAACGACCTCATGATGTCGAACTGGTCCATCGCTCCCATATCGTTCCGATATCATTCCCTAATATTGACAGAATAATGAATATTCCATCTCTTATCTCCTTACTTTATTCCTCTTCTTCCTCGCCTCAGCTGCTTCGGCTGCCGCTGCAGCCTCTGCTTTCGTCTGCCCGACCGTTTTGATTTTTACGCGAGTTTGACTAGTCGTGCCTGCGGTCGCGTCGTAACCGGTGGCTTTGAGGAGCTCTTCCATACTGCTGTCGCTCATATTTAAGGTGATGTTAGACCTAGAAGATGTAGTCCAGTCGCTGTCGACCTCCACTCTTTCTGATAATAGCTTTTGTTTTCTGGCTTTTTCTTTGGCTTTTTTCTTCCTTAGGCGCTCAGATTTCGTGCTGGATTGGGAAAGCAGATCACTATCTTTTTCAATATGATCACTGGCTTTTTCACTATGTTTGCCAGCGTCGCTTGGGTGAGCTTGGCTGGCTTCGGCTTCGCTCTGAGTGGGCGAGGGCGTTTCAGTATGAATCCAAGAAGGCCCACTACTGTCATCTAGATCGTGACCTCGATCGTGAGCATGGTCGTGAGCAGGATCGTGACCTGGATGATGAGCCTGGCCGTGAGCATGATGATGCGCATGATCGTGATCCGGATCGTGATCTGGATCACCGACGCTCATTCCCTGAGGCGTGCTTGGCTTGGTCGGTTCCTTCGCAGGAATTTTAAAATAGTCCCTCGGATCATCCCAAACAGAATCTATCCTATGCAGTCTCTCCGCCCAATCGGCTTTGCGGACCAAAAGAGAAGGAGGGAAATGTGCCACCCATTTGTGCATTTTGCGAGTGGTGAAAGGCCCCTCCATTCTCCCGTCCTCATTTTCATA
>Ga0099798_10062_pt1 | contig 31111 bp, 7 predicted proteins | sample Uncmet_Sort29A_1_FD_89870 | JGI IMG/M metagenome (GOLD analysis project Ga0099798, IMG submission 89870) | Marine eukaryotic communities from CALCOFI LINE 67, Pacific Ocean - CN13ID_Sort29A_1 | ecosystem: Environmental > Aquatic > Marine > Oceanic | place: Pacific Ocean: Monterey Bay | collected...
GATAATATTACAGGTTGACATAAGAATGAGGTTAAAATGATTCAATTTCAAAGTCTAAAGAAGTTCTTCGACAACGAAACTATAGAAGATTATAACGAAATTGTAAGCTTTCTCAGTCGAAATTAAAATAAGATCTAAGTTTAAAGTAACTTTGTGACGCTAAATTAAAATATACACATGATTGCTACTGTATTCTGGTTAATTTTTTTGGAAAAAGAACAGGACTCGTATTAAGGCTATAATATGAAAAACGACGACAAGAAACTGTATTCTAATTCTAGATTACTTGGGAACTTCAAAACTATTAAATTTAATAGGGCTATAGCCTATGATTCTCTTGGGAAATAAATCTTAAGATTACGTACGTCAATTCGAATTGACATTTTCACAACGGCAGTACTTTTTTGTTTTTTTTTTAATGAACAGTTCCGAAACACTAAGTAAAAATTAACTGCGTTCTAAATTATACCTGAATCCTATTGTAACTGAAGATTCAAACATTTTTAAATGTAACTTGTCAACAATTTTTTTATGATCATGGGATACTATTAGATCTCGGCTATACTCAATTACAATTTACTTTAATAATGATGTTAAGCATGTCTATCTACCAGACTTGGTGTCTTTTATAGAAAATTATGCATTATTACCAAAACCATTTTCAAAACTTTCACGTCTATTTAAGCTCTAACTTGTGACGCCAATAACCTTACTCCATCTTCATACAAAAAACTTCCCATCCTTACTCGTCGACGACGTCGATTCCTTCTTCGCCTTTACCTCTGAGTCTGAATTGAAAAAGTAATGTCCATTCTCGTCGACGTCATTTACGAAATAGTAGTTGTTGGGATCTTCAATGATTTCATGGTCTTTTGTCAAATGTGACACGGAGGAGAGTCCGAGTTCATTAATATCGCGGAAACTGTTATCGGGTTCGTCGTCATCGTCATCATCGTCATCGTGATCTTGATCACCATCTTCCTCCATAACTGTATGCTGAGGAGGTTCAGGACCAACGTCTATTGCAGGAGGTGCCAGCGACCTCAATCTAGTAGTCGTAGCAGAAGTGGGAACTGTAGTAGACTGTATAACTTCAGAGGCTGCAGTAGCAGTTTTGGGAAGAATATTGATATTCCAATTGTCGGCGCTGGGAATTGTTGGCTTTCGTTTTGACAATAACAGTGGTTCTGGAGGCTGGTCACGGTGATGAGGTTCGGTGTAAACAGTTGTGACTGAGGACCTGGATGGAGACCACTGACTACTGACACCGGGGATTCTTTTATCTACAGACTGAGATACAGTTGCTGGAAGTTTTTCTTGAGAACTTGAACTTGAAGACTCGAAATCAGTTGTTACTGTAGTATCGAAATTCTTCTGTTCTGGACTCAACTTCAGCTTGAATTTTTTCTGCGCAGGTGCCGGACTTGGTACCATCGTTGTGAAGGGTGCATTAGACTTATCACCTGTACTCAACCTCAGACTCTTTTGTAGGTTACTGAACCTCTTGTAGAGATTCTGTTCATCACCGTCGCGAGGGTCATTTTTTGGTTCTTCCAATATTTGAATTTTGGGTTTAATACTTTCTGTTTCCGGTTTAGATTCTGATCTGAGCCACTTTGGATTCATACCAGGTTGTATGTGACTGAATTTTCCGTAAAGATCTTGGTCATCACCATGGGCATCTTCATAGTGGTATTTTGGTTGCGGAATTGGTTTACGGATAGGAGTCGGACTAGACTCCCGCTTAGCCTTTTCTAAAATCTCGCGGAATTTCTCAATGTCCATTTCAGATTGTTCAGCATGTTCTGGTTCACCTAAATCAAATCCATTAATAGAACTTGTTGTGGTACTTGTGCTACTAGGATACTCAGACTCTGACTGCGGTTCTGATTCAGACTTTTTTTGTTTACTAATCAAATCGCTTAAATGTTTTAAAAGTTTTTGTGAATCACCATCATGTTCCTCATCATAGTTAATAACCTGATTCTTAATAAATTTGGGTTTGCTAGGATCATACTGAACTAGAATGTCATTAGAATTTACGGGTTTCTTCTTTATATTAAATTGACTCATCGTTCTAAAAATATTTTGCTCATCACTATGATCGTCGAAATCATAATCATAGCTTTTTGAAAATTTCTTTACTGGACCAAGATCGATGACTTTCGGCTTAGCAGGAAAATTCCGAGTACTACTATAAACTGGGATCTTTTGATTCAGATTCTTCACAATCTTACTATCCGAGGGACTCGGATTATTGTTCTTGTAAAACACATGATTGCTAAGTTTATGAAGAGTATTGTCGTCACCATCATAATCACGAGGTACAGTACCAAAACCTGACTTATAATCTGCTTTTTTCACGTTACTAAAATTCAATCCATCCAATTTGACGTTGGCCAATTCGGGCTCTAAATCAAAGACTGGGGACTTGAATTTATTGTAGTTACTGTTGCTCTTCTGACTCAACTTTTTTGAAACTGGCATATCAACAATGTTGGACTTGTTGACTACTGGGATGTTAGGAGATATTAGACTATGATCAGTGGGCATAATATCAAATTTCAGTGGCATTGGTTCTGACGATGGATAATTACTGGTGGTACTGGAGGCGGAGTTCGTTTTTTGTGGACCATTAGTGAGATATCCACCTGTGATTGGATTGCTCAAATATCCTCCAAAATTCTTGCGTTTTGGGTTCAAAGTAAAAATTTCGGTTTTAGGAACTTGATTGTAACTGCTACTGGACTTGTTACCACCATTATCACTATCTAAGTAGTCGCACATTTCCTGAATTTGTTTGCAAACAGGTAAATTAACTTCTTCATCTTCATCTGTTAGCAATTTACCGGCTAATTTTTCGAAATTCGATTTTTGAAATTCCGGTTTGTCTTCCTCATCAGGACAATAAATAACTTCGCGGATGCTTCGACAAAAGGGTTCTAGATCGGATAAATCCAACGGACCTTGAGTGAGATTTGCATTACTGCTGTCACTACGTTTGAAGTCACATGGTTTAAATGGTAGTACTATTGTTCTTGTGTGGCTTAAATTCTGAATCTGATTCAATTTCTTGTTCTCTTGCTCTTGTTCTTGTTCTTTTTCGCATTTAAGTTGGTTAGTCTGAGCAACTGAGTCTGTACTACCAACTGCAGAGCGAACTAAATTGTCAACTGTGCCCTGAGGAGCAGACGATTCATTCGTGTTCAAATCAACGTCGAGTTTAGAGCATTCTTCGGGACAGAGATCGGTGAAACATTCATCGGGACAGAGATCAATGGCCTTGTTACTGCTGGAAGCATTCTGCTGCGTGTCAACGTTGCTGGTGGTACGATTGATGTCATAAATCTTCATTTTGTTGTTTGATTCTGCGACAACATCACTGACACTACTGACCTTACTTACTAGACTAGCTTTCCTATTTAAAGGTAACGGTAACTTCGTTTTATCAACATAGTCTGGATTTCTAGTTTTCGGTCTGCCATATAACTTACGGATTAATTCCAAATAATCTTCGATTTGTTTTTTCGTATCGTCGGCGTCATTAGAAGATTCTGAGGATTTGAATTCTTCGCTAATACTTTTATTGTCAATGTCTAACTCAGCATCTTTCGCCGTAAAAATTGGTTTCTGTTCTTTATCTGGCAAAATAGTGTGATGACAAAGTGAATCTGAAGCTCCAGGAGTTTCAAAAATTGACTTCTTTTTTCCGCAGTGAGTAACTTCCGTCGGCTTAGCCTTTTGCTGTGTGAGAAATTTGTTTAGCATCTCACTGAGGGATCCCTGGGCCTTGTAAGGCATGATAGTAGAGTCTGAAGTCCTATTCTTATTTATACTAGGCTTTTGTTGAACTTGAGCTTCAGATTCTTTAAGTTTCAGTGGACTTAGTGCTTTTGGAGGTCCGTTTGTTAGGTAGCCCGAAATTTGACTCTCGAGAAGAGGGAATTTGGAAGTTTTCATGCTAAGGTGCTGCGGAGACTCAGGGTGTGGAAACTCAGAAGATTTAAATGTTAATGGTGATTCTGAAGCCCTGCTACTGCTGCTAGACCCGGTAGAATTAGGTGTAATTGGTGTCGATTCAGAACTTCCACTCCTGGTACTTGCCATAGAAAATCCTCCTGGAGAACTGGGAATTGAACTAGTAAACTTGTCAAAGTAATTCAAGTGTAACTTTTTAGTGGGAAGATTGCACATTTCAGTTTGTGGTTTTTCCATTTTTTCAGGCAATTTAATATCCTCCAACTGTATCATCGTTAACGGACTAGGTCCAAGCATCTTTCTCTTTCTCATCAACATCGGGAAATTCTGCTCCGAGCTGGACCGAATGTGTTCTTTAGCCAGGTTCCCTAGAATTTGTAGTCTAGTTAGGGGAGTCTGGGGGGTTGTCAGTAACGCAGTTGTGGTACTTAGGACAATATCCAGCGGATCAGATTCCAAATTTGGCATCGGACACATTTCCTGAATTTTAGAACACACTGGTGAAAAGAACTCGGCAACAGGTCCAGCACTGGTAGCTTCAACGACTGGAGCCGTAGCTTCTTCAGGCTCATCAGTGAGTAGACCAGCTATCTGATTCTGATTCTCACTTGTTTTCTTAACCGGTCCCAAATCCGGACTCCGAGGACAATACATAACCTCTTGAATTTTCTGGCACCAAACAGAAACAGGTTTCTTTTTGGCGATGGTTTTTCTCATTGCAGAAAGAGTTTGAAGGTATTTGTTTGAACTTAGACTACTGCTACGGTTACTATTCTTACTCTCATCTTCCAACATATTATTATTAGACCTCTTCTTCATTGACATAATTGGACGGTTTTCAGGGAAGTTTACCATCACATTCTCTTTCAATTGGTCTTGGAAAAACCTCCTGTAGAATTCAATATAGGTGTCTCTTATGCCTTGTAATCTCTTTAAGTTTACTAGACGAGCGGCCTGATCGTCATCTTGATTTTGTTGAATTTGAAGATCCAATTTAGGAGTGGTAATATCTTTGGAAGAAAAGTTTTTCCAATCCAACAGCAATCTCTGTGGGATTCGGCCGGTTTGTAGCCATTTTTTTAAAAGAAATTTCTTTTGATTCTGAAGAGGTTCTTTACTGGACTCGACGGGTTTTGTATCTGATTCTGTGTCTGTCATAAATTTAATTGGAAATTGGATTTTCGGTTTTGAGCAGGTCGGATATCCGTACAGATTCTGAAGCTTGGCCACATAGTCGTCGATCAATTGCTGGTAAACTTTGACGTGTTGATCGGATTGTTGCTGTGTTAAATCTTGGATTTGTGATTGTTGTGGTGTATTTAAATCACTGCTGCTGTTGCTGCTTTTATTCCACAAACAAGTCGTACTAGTGAGATCCTCTTCAGGACAGGTGGCACGATCAGAACTTTCGGTAATTTCATCTACAAGTCCAGACTCTAATCGCCATAAGAACTTTGTGCTGTAGATTTCATTTTTGATAGCTGTATTTAGACTAGTAGTACTACTAGCACTAGCATTTAAATTGTCCGACCCTAAATTTCCTTTCCCAGCTTTATATCCTCTATATAGTTTCAGGATTTGTTGTATATATTTTCTTTCCAATTGCTCCTTGAGTCGTACATGAGCATCGAGCTGACGCAACGGCCCAGAGGAACCTTTTTTGTCAATAACATCATTAAACCTACTAAAATTTGGACAGATTTCACTCAACACTTTTTTGGATTTAATATTAGAATTAGCATTGACACCAGTGACAGGGGTCTTATTCATATCTGGACCAACTGTACTCTTGTCAAAATTTTCCACCGTGTAACTATCACTGTCAGGACCTGTCATATCACACTGTTCTTCCGCCCTTATCTCGTCGAATACCCTCGTCGATTCCCGAATATCCTCGCAAATGTCCTGCATTTTGTCCATAATACCCAAAGACGAAGAAATATTGCTGTAAAGCGCGTCAAAAATAGTTTTGGTAACCATGGAAGACATTTGAATTTCAGTCTGAGTTTGAATACCTGTGGGAATCGTGGTTGTGTCTACAGTGGTGCTCAAGCTGGTTGATTCTGATTTTTCACCACTTTCATAACTCAACGGATGTGATTTGTTGTTGTATTTCTTCAGTTCTTGAACCCATTGATTGAAACTTGCGGGGTTGAACTGGAGGTTCATTGAATCAGATTCTGTCAGTGTTACAGGAGGTTGAGGCAGCGCAGGTGGATAATATGGCTGACCAGGCTGTGGTAAAGTGTAACTTGGCATGATATTGATTCCCGGATTTGTTGTTGGTAATGACATTGCTGATGATTTTAGTTTCTGGACTTTTAACATGTTTTTCATCCTAGTTAGGGGAGTGATTTTGACTAGAGGAGTGACGGATATTAAAGTGTGAGGAGAAAACCTGTTGTTGCTGATTCTCCTCAAAGATAAAGAATTTCTTAATGGCTGCGGTACCAAAATTTTTGCTGCAGATTTAGTAGCACTGTCACCAGTGATATTTTTACTGGCAGCGGCTGCGGCAGTATCACTAATACTTTTCTTCATTTTTAAATTAATATCGGATGCAACTCGATTCACGCCAGTATTGATGGTCTCCTTGTAAACTGGAAAGAATACCGGTTTAGTTACGGCGTTAAATGCAAGCGAACCAATCACATTATCGATGTCGTTGATATTACCAAAATCGAAATTATTAGTACTAGATGTAGATGAACTTGAAATGTCGTCGGTGAAATGAAAATCTTCTTCATCGTCGAGTTCGTGACCAGTATAAACCGGAACAACTCTTTGACTAGACTTAGTAGAATCCGACCGGGATGGTGATGTAGGACCTGGACTACGACTAGTACTACTACTTAGAAATGGATTAAATTTAACCTGATCGTCCTTACCAGGTCCACCATAGTTAGCATTATGCACGATGCACATTTGATCTAGAGTTGCGTCCATCAACGCCGCAGTTAGGAGTAATGCCGAACTAGCTCCTGCGAAACCGCCTGCTAGCATAGACTTAGTACGGGTTGAAGTTCGAGATCTAAAATAGATTGGACCAGGACTTGACAAATGTTTAGACATGTAGATTTCAGCTCCTCCTTCTTCGGAATCTTGTTGATTTTCTAACTCAGACTGTAACTGTTTATTTTCGAGTGCCATAGACTTTTTATTGTTCTTTTTCCTCAATTTCATCAAAAACTTTTCTTTCCTCGCTCTCAACAGCCGGTCAGCCATGTTACCCCAGTCTTCAGCAAGTTTTACAGGTTTGAGAAATTCTTCATCAGGGTCACCTAGAGACCAACCATAGTAATGAGGAATTTCTTGAAGTTCAGGCATTGAATCTGAATCAGAATCAGCTACTGCTTCTGTTAGACGATACTTTTCTGGTTCTGGACCTGGTAAATTACAAGGAGTCGGACTACAAATTGGTTGTGCAGCTGCAGTAACAGTGGGGACTGATGGTTGTACAGACTCAGTGACTGTGACTTCAGTCTTCTGAAGAGGGACAATATCAATACTACTAGTAGGAACGGAAACCATAGATTTAAAATTATTAACGGATTCAGGATCAGACTGAGAATCGTCGATGTCATTGTCAGATTCAGGGAGCTTGTGATCATTGTCAACAGCCGCAGCGGCGTTTAAGTTACTAGACTTTCTACTGGACCCCGATTCGGATTCAGAGTCCTTTCTACTACCCGATTCAGAAGGTTCTTTTTCTTCTTCTTCGGCAGGCTGCGGCACAGTCTGAGTAGTTGCAGTAGGTGACATTAGAGGTGCAGTTGGAGCAAAAAAATCCATATCCAATCCATGATAAGCTAATCCATCTCCCAAGAAATTAGTGGGGTTTCTGGATGATCCCATAGATCCCAATGAACCCATATTACCACTTGCACCACCTTCGGGCGTATTCGGTATACTACTTGTAGCGAGTAAATCCATATCTAATGTAGGGAAAGAAGTCATTGACATTGATGTGTTTGGGTCCCCTAAGTTTCCTATGCCAGCCCCACCAGGACTATTTGTGTTCCCTAACAACGTCCAATCAAAGCCCTCCTCATCCTCAATGCTTAAACTATTGGGTTCATCTGATGAATGTTGACTGTTCAAGTTGTTGTTTTCACCGTGACCTTCTTCATCCGAATCTGCCGGGTCATTTATCGAAAAATGTTCAACTTCGGCGACACTGGAACCATTTGGACTATTGGGATTTCTATTGGGATTATTTGGATTTTTCGGGCTATAAGTAGCTGACACCGATGTTGTTGTGGTGGCACTGGATATTGTCCATAGGAGGAAAAGATTGTTGTAGGTATTGAATTTCATCTTTAAAATAGTTCAATTTAAACTAGTAGTTGTTTTAAAATTTAAGTCGTAGTTAAAACCTAACTTAGGTTTAAAATCTTTGGAAAATTACTATGATCGTGGTTACGGTAGTCTTAGATCTTATCAAATACTATTAAATAAGCTTTTATGAAATTGAATCAGTCTTAGTTAGTAATAGAAGTAGTGGGCAAAACTATAATTGATTTAGAAAATTGTTTGATGCTTTCATGACGAAGATTGACAATGAGTGTCATTCGTATCAAAAGAATTATGAATCTCATGATCCGGAAAATATCGGGCCTGAACACAACATTTTTCAAAACTATATGGACCAATAGACTTCGAAAAGTCATTTTTCCACGATTTTGTTCTCAAAAAATTGGTCCAATTCTAGTACTATAATTATAACTGCAATATTGTCAATGTCAATGAAATTTAGTAGTAGAGCACCACTCGACGTTACGGTTACCGTAGTATCAGTGCTCTACAAAAGGAAATTATTAATATCAGTATATCATCCACGTAGGGATTGAAATTTGATGACCAATATTTTTTAAATTTTTTTCAGATGTCAAATTAGCCAACAAGTTACAAAATTGAAAATTGTATCTAGTAGACTGTAGTATCGTAATATTAACAAACAAAAATTATCATATCATGATGGCAATGATCTCACATACGAGTAGAAACTACCGTATGTTTAAATTACCTTTATTAACTTGAAGGAAATTTCCAAAATAAAATTTTCACAATCATATCGATTGTCGTCTACAAACTCTTTTCATTCCTCCGAAATATCCTCCAGAAATTTCGGGTTCTGAATAAATTTCTGAATGATCCGCTCCAAGCTGTTTTTTAACTCCCATTTACACTTCAATTCCGCGAATTCAATGGCATTTTTACCGAAGACATCGGTTTTTGGACGCATAGACATCGGTGTCACTAAAGAAGCAGCCTCAAAGAAATGAAATTTTACCAGTTGTTCTATGGCTTGCTGTTTTTCTTCAGGACTTGTTAAACCCAATGTCAATATTATTTCTTCATCGGTAAAAATATCGTTTAGTACCGAGGTTGATATGTCCAAATTATCCTCAGGACTCATCGTGTCAATGCTATCACTGGATTCATCGTTGTAAACGAAGAGTCGACTGTATCCTAGCACAATCTCCTTCCATTTTGCTGTGAACACGGCATCTACAGTCTGATTTTCTTTGAGGATAGCCTCGAGACCACGTCGCAGAAATTTATGGTCGTGTGAATCGGCGGAGCTGTTTTTGTCAAACTTTGTCTTTGGTACAGTATTTGTCTTATGATCAAAAAGATAAAGCTCCAGCTTTCGCCGTATCTCAGTAAAAACTGTCTCGTAATAGTCCGAATCGGATGGCAAATTAGGGGACCTATTAAGTTCCAGATCATGATTTGCTTTTAGTCTAAGTTCTGAAAGTGTCTGCACTAATCCCGGGATATTACTTTTGGAAGATTCTTGCATCACCAAAGTAATTTCTCTGAGAAAAGAGCCGATACTATCCACTAGCTTTGACTTCAAATAAAACATAGCGTACTCATTTAATAGTATAGACTCAGGCTTATCAAGTTCTTTAAAAGGCTCTTTTGTATTTATGGAATTTACCTGAGTCCCGTCACTGTAGTCAAATTTGCTTTTCACATACACCGATATCGGATCTGCCAATTCAGTCCATGATGATGATCCAAGATCATCAGACTGACCATGAATATGCGTTATTTTCACTACACCGTCAACAACTCTCAGCTTCGTAAGCACTAAATTACGTTGCTTGCTCAATGGTCTACAGTCAATACTTCTCTCAGAATTTGATCGTGATTCTGAACCAGAACTGTTACAAGTTTGAGCCTTCAGAAATTTGAACTGTAAAAAACTGGATCCTCCAGACGCTCCTGCAGGATTCATGCTCGGCGCCAGTCCAGGTCCGGAAGGAACTACGCTGCTAGTTGTGCTAGACAGTCTTGTTAAACATCCCGAAGCTCCTCCCGAGGCTGACGCTCGGGAGCATCCCGAAGCTCCTCCCGAGGCTGACGCTCCTCCCGAGGTTGTACTAACTGTAGTTACACAACTAAGTTCTGAGTTTCCGCTGCCGGTTGAAAGGCCAGCTGGATTCAACTTTGGAGCTGGGGGAGGAGGAACAGGTCCCTCACTAGGTCCAGTGGGTCCATGTGTACATTGACTGCTTATCGTGCTACTTTGTCTGACAAGAGAAGTCTGAGTTTCAATTTGAGAGCCTCCTGTAGTAGTAGTGGTTAAAGTTTCACCCGAATCTAACCTTTTGAATTTAGCCTTTAGGTCATTTAGTAGTAATAGACTTGCCGGAAGTTCTTCTGGGATTGAAGGTTCAGGAGCTTGTTTCGCCTCAATTTCCTCACTTGGCAATATTAACTTGGATTTGTCAGTCAGTGTCACTGATTCCTTGTCAGCATTGTTTTTAAATTTCTCATCCGTGGACTCAGAACAATTTGGGCGGCGGCTATTGCCACATTGATCATAATGACTATGACCATGACATTCATCAGCATCAGATTCATCATCATTTTGCACTAAATCTTCCGATTCTTCGTCTGAAATTTCAGGTATCCATTCTAATTCCCATTCGTTAGACCAAAACGGGCTGGATGCCTCACTGGGATGTAACACATTGTCAGTGCTGTGATTCTTATAAAGTTTCAGAACGGTAACTTTCGGTGCATTAGACTTACCACTAAATAAATCTGTAACTCTAATTCGAAAATCATAATCTTCTAACATTTCATTTAAAAATTCTTCAGAAAGTGTAGTGAACCCAAATATAGGCGCTAAAATGCCATCAGACTCTTCTTCATGCAGGACCTTCAAAAACCAATCCAATCCGCCATTATTTTTAACGAATTCATCGATCTTTTTTTCTACAGCCTCTTTTTCTTTGACAGCTAGATATTTCATTTTTTCTTCGAATTCTGAATCGGCGGTTGATTCACCAGGCGAGTCTGACAAATTCATGAAGATTTCCCATAACTTATAGGCCGCTACTATCGTACTCAATATTAGGTTCGACGTAGACTGTTGCATCAAAAGAGACTGCGCGTACTCTCGCATTGCTAACCAAGTCGTTCGTAAACCAGCCGGTCCCGCTTCGTTTAGCTCCATGAAGAGACCATAACTTTTGATCTGGGGTATGGAAGGCAATAATTGTTGTGACTGTTGTGTGCCATCATCGGAGGTACTGGACGACAACAGTTGTATCTGCAGAAAAGATCTACCTGCTGGACCATCTTTCTTCGAACCTTGCTGAGCGCTGTGACGACTTCGCGACGAGGGTCCATGCACCCCAGAGACGACTGAAGTTCCACCACCACCTGAATTTGTCAAATTTGATCTCGCAGTATTCGCACTTAAATCCAAACTAATTGAACCAGCCTCAATAAGAGTGATTTTCTCGACCCCATTCAAATAGGACTCTGCGGCTTTTTCATCCCCCTTGAAATGGTTTTTCGCTATCTTGTCTTTTGCAAGCTCATCCCAAACTTTTGAATTATTCGACAGACTCGATTCTTCTGATTTTTTCAATGGTTTCCTATTCACGTGGTTTCGTGGGTTCTCCTCGAGTTTTCGAATAGCTTGTTGCCACAATAAGTCCTGACGCGGAGAGAAAATTCCGGACCCTGAAGTAGACCCAACGCATTTAATAGAGTCCCCAGGTGTAGTTTTAACTGTAACTAGTTCTTCCACTAGCCCGGCTACTTCGTCTTTTTTCACAAATCCCCCATAAGTTACAGTCTTCGGAGTTGTCTTGGCATTATAAAGTTCCACTAAATACATTTGTTTTTCTTGTGTACCTGGTGTGGAGATCTTGCCTGATGGACCTGTAGTCGGTGACGGAAGAGGAAAACTAGACGAATTTGGACTAGAATGATGATGTTTATTAAATGAGCTGGCAGCACTTCCAGTACTACTTAAACGACTTACATCAGAATCAGACATCGTGCGATTCAAGCTTGGAAAGCCTTTTCTCAAATTTTTCGACTGACACTGTAGGGTCATAACACGCACCTGAGAATGATCTGAACTTGTTGCTGGACAACCTGGTCCAGGTCCTCCTTCAACTTCATACTTGTTATTATAACTGTGATTTCGACTCACCGTCACGCTTGTGCTTTCTTTACTGCTGCTAGACCGTCTTCTTACAACAGAACTCCTGATGTTAGTATAATGACACGGAGAGATATTCAACATACTAGTACTACTAGATCCCGAAGTTTGTCGGTAACTGCTTGGTGGGGTATTGTCAACGCTGGGAGTCATCAGTCCGTGTGTTTTCATACTGACGCCGGAAGACTGAGACGCGTCTGATTTGAGAGAACCCCGACATTGACTTTGTGGAGAAGCTTGACAGGAAAGAGTTGGAGAAGGAAGTTGGCATTGTGTCGTCGGAGAAATATGATCAGTGCCATGATCTAAGTTTACCGTCGGAGTTGGCTCAGGCAGCGGCTGCGACGCCGGCTGTACAATTGTACTACTACTAGTAGTACTAGCAGTACCATAATCACTTTTTCCTGTTGAAGACATAGACATAGACAACTTCTGTTTTTCTTGTTGTGCAACTGCCGATGAAATTTTTTCTTGGAGTGAATGCTTTAAGTTCTGCATAGGTTCGGGCAAATTATTATTAATTTGATGAAAAATATCTTGGGAATATTCGGCCAAACCCTTCATTGTGGGCAAAATTGAATTCTGCCAATCGGGTGCCATGCCAAATATTGACTTCTCATGAATATTTTTAGACTCACTCGACGTAGTAGGTGTCAGTGCATGACATCTTAAACTTAGACTTTCCTCGACGACAGGCTTCTCACTGTCAGGTTCGTCAATTAAAAGCGGCTTTAACCCGTCAGTCAATCCAGCATCAGACAACGTTTTGAAGTGCTCGACCATTTGATTTAGGAAACTACTAGCAACATCCATGCATTCTCGAAAGTTGTAACTGTTTTTATTCGAACCTACAGTTATCTCATCCACTTGTTGTTTCCAAGACTTAAAATTTAAATTTGACCTCCGCGTTCTAAACCCAGCATTTAGATTCAGCAACTTATTGGAATAATAGATTTGTTTAAAGTTCGTCAAATCAGACTGTTTGTAATAAAGAACGTTAGTGGTATTACCATTGACTGTGACTTTGAAATACGCGTCTGTTAAGTTAGTAGTACTATGATTATCATTGACAAAATTAAAATGAGATTGATTACCATAATTGTCAATCATAATGTCATTCGGAATAGTAGTAGTATCATTCTCTGCAATGGGCCCAAAAGAACTACTTCCAGGCGGTGGTGCCACTGGTGTCGGTGTAGGACTTAGATAATTTAAATGATCCGCTGGATATGATCCGATTTCCAATAGAGGGGGCGGCGACAGATTCAATTCAGGAGCTTGGGGATGAAGAGGCGTAGGAGATGTTAATACGGATACTAAATTTAAATTATCATAATCGACGTGAGCTCCAATAGTAGTAGTATGATTATCAGAATTTGGTGAAGTAGGTCCTGCCAGTGGTATCAAATTCATTACATTGTCAAGACTTTGATTCTGAAAACATGGGCTAGACGGACCAGAAGAAACAGCTGGCCGTGTAATACTAAGTATGTCACCGTAACCTCCTTCGAATCCGACAGTGTCAGTACTAACTCCGAGACTTGCAGGTTGAAAATCATCATCATTTGTAACATCAATAGTTAGAGCCTGGGGAGCCTGTGCTCTTCTAGTTGCCATTGGTCCGGACATACATTGAGAACTCGAGGGCCCTAGACTCACTGCTTTTGGAGATACATCGTCGGTAATATCATTCAGTACAATGATTTTTTCAACCTGAGCTACATAATCAGCAGCAGTCGCCACACAGCCCCCGAAATGCGGTGCTAAATGTTCGTTTATCAGGTAATGCCATGCACATTCATCGGATCTCGTTATTTCTTTTGTACAGTTGCCGCAGTTAGCCATAGAATTACTGGCAATTACGCTTAAATTCAGACTACCAGGACGGTCACCTACAGAACTAAATAATAATTCATTCGGATTCCATCGTTTAGGCAGTTCAGATTTCTTATAAAATCCAGATTCATCACGGCGATAATTACTGTAACTTTTCACCAAATACATATCTCTTTCTAAAGGAAACTGAGATATAGAATTTAAAGTCGAAATCGAAGTCCCACTTGTCGCAGAGGAAGCCGCAGCAGTAGGTCCAGATACCGAAATTTCAGGCCTACTACTAACTGTAGGTTCAGGTCTAGTACTAGTAGTACTACTACAAATGCCAACAAAATTCCTGTTTCGTGCCGTTGCAACTTGAACTGACTGACCATGACCATGAGAGCCAACTGACCGCGGAGAAGAATCCGACATATCAGGCACCATAGAGGAAACTACTGCTGTGTTACTACCGGAATACCAAGCTGTAGCAGAAGCTGTAGCTGCAGCAGGAGGCGGAGGCATAACTGTATATGCTGACGGTAACAAATTTGTCAACATTGTGACACCGACATTTGACATTGAACTTGAAGAACTGTTACTTCCCGAACTTGACTGTACTAGTGTCAACACTGACACTGCAGCAGGCTGAGGTTGTTGCAAACCTGGACCTTGAAAAGAGTTACCAGGGCCCTGTCCCAGACTTCGTCCACTCAACGTGCTGCAAATCCGATCTGAACTTGGGTCACTCGGTGGTTGTGGAGAACGACTTGACATAGTGGTACTACTAGTACTACTTCCCGGTAACCCAGGACTATTAAATCTGTCGGGAGAACACGTTCCTAAACTACTGCGGTAGCCATTTGAAATCACAGACTGAGCTGCAGAGGACTGTGATTGTGATCCTGGACTCCGGTATAATTGCGAAGGGTTTGGCACCGAGAAATTTGATGGCAAATTATTATTTGTCCTATTTTTCCTGATGCCACCACCACCACCACCAAACATTTGAATCTGGTGGGTTAGGGCTGATGTCATTGTGAATTCATTATTTAAAGAGAAAAGTAGAAAGAGACTAAGAAATGTTGTCAACATAATTGTCATTTTTGGCATAATGCTAAGATTTCCTAGTGCTACAAACTTTATTAACTTGGTGACAGAAAGAAATTTCATGATAAAATTATCGGACAATTTAAATTTTTTTTTTTAAATTTTTTTTTCAGAAAATCATCAAATTTAGGTTGAAAAGAGTCCTTCTCTGTCACTGCAGTAAGTTCTGGAGAGAATGAAAATATGGATGAAAATTTGAAAAATAAAAAAGACTCGAAAACTGTTTGTTAACGGTTAGATTAGAAAACTTTGTCTGGATGATTTTGTTTCGAAAGAAAATAAATTTTCAAAAGTATTGAGTCATGAAAAGTTTAAAGAACTTAGAACTTGAAGACTTTAGAATGGACCAAATATTTTTAAAAGTATTTGGAATCTAGATTGAAAAAAAATATCCATATTATGTCGTAGTACGTAATATTACGCCGCACAGACTAGACTGTCACTTTGTTACAAAAATACTGTTGAGCGACTATTTAGTATTAACTAAATTAATAAGGATCCAAAGTGTACTAGTAGTGAAAATCTGATAGTTGCGATTAAAAATCAACATGGTCCACAATGTTTAATTTATATTTCTTTTTTTTCCAAATTTTAATTTAAGCGTTATAATTTAATATAGTCCTAACTTCTAAGTCCACATTTCTCCACACATTCTGTAACAACAGTCAGAAACTCACTGTAAATACTCCTTAATTTCCGTCTCCAGACCGCTTCTGTTTTTAAACCTAGCGTATTCAAGCACGTCCATATTCAAAACATCCCTAGTAGGCTCTCTATGATGATGATGATGATGATGACTAGACTTGCTGGACTTATTAAAGTTACTGTTCAGACCAGACTTACTACTAGTACTGTGACTCTGAGACTTCTGACTGTCGTGACGGTCACTCTGATTATAGTAGTAACTCTGCACCAGTTTCTTTCTAGACTCCCTGTCTAAGGCATTCCACTGGGACCTGGATTCAGTTGAACTGCTGCTAAATGCCAAACTCTCAAGAGTCTTTTTCTTATACACAATTTCAAAAAGCTTGTTATAACCCATGACTATTGACGTCCAGTTCTTTCTAAACAGGTCGGAATGTTTTTCTTCGCGAATGGCTTCCATGCCTCTTCGGATATTATTCACGTCGTTGTCGGAAAACTGAGTTCGTTTCTCGCTGCTCTCTTTGTATTCTAAAAAGTTGATTTTCCTCGATACTTTCACGAGTTCGTTCCAGTTTGATTCTGTCATGCGGAATTCCAGGGAAGCCTGGGTTCGAGTGATCTTCACATGAATTAAATCGTTTGTTACACCGCCACTGGCACTATTACTAAGTCCTTTTTCGAATTTCGCTTCCATTTCTTCTCCGAAGCTTTTTTGACAGCCCAAAGATTGGAGCTGTTTAAGGATGTCGTACACAGAGATTGTGGCCGCAGTACTATCATTGACAGATTCAGGATCATAGTTCATCTTATCCTTAAAATTGTTATCGTAGACTAGGAAGGAATGAAAACGCCCTAATTTAGACCCGTTTTTATGTTGCTTATCTTTCAATTTACTAGAGTCTGATGATTCTTTAGAAGATGAATCATCTATTTCTAAGAGACGTTTCAACGCTTTAGTCAGTGTATGATCAGCGTTCCTCGATGATCTCTGATCTGTCTTTGTTATTTTCGCGATGACTTCCCACTTGCGGGTATAGCCCTCAAGTCTCCTTCTTAAATCACTCCATTCTAACCCTATTCCCGCCTTATTTCCAAAAGTCAAATTCAGTTCTTTGCGCAAGTCGGTGAATTGTTTTTCATAGTCTTTTTTAGTAATTATAGCTTTTTTCTCAGATTCGGATACATGATTGTCGGGTGGCACAATAATAACCTTTTTCAAGTTTGTTAATCGACCCTCTTTGATCTCATATGAACTATTTCGTACCGTAAATCCAGATTCATGATCTTCCTCTTTAAATTCAATAAGGGCCCTGCTGGACTCACTACTACTAACAGGATCTTGGATATCCAAAACTGGAATATAATCTTTTTTCACCGCATTGCTAGAGATTAACATGGCCATAGAGACGCAAAAATTCTGGAGACTTTCGAGCAATTTGTTTTTCAAGTATGAAATACCGAAGTCGGTAAAGATTAATTCCTTGGTGGTGGACTGAGACTCAGAGTCAGTAGTGGGACCATCTGATGGAACAGTCGCATGAAAAAGCTCAGCTTCAGTGTTGAATTTGTTCTTTACGAAAACATTCATTGGCCTGGGCAGTTCAAAAAAGTCACTGTCAGCAGGCCCTGGGGCTAATTTATCCAAACCCAAATTTAATTTTTTGACGTGTGTTATTTTCACCGAACCATCGATAATTTTCATTTTCGTAACAGTATTTCTAGTAGTAGTACTAGTTTCGCCGCTGGTACATGGATCCGAAGTATCATCTGCCGCTGATTCCCATTCAACTTCCCACTCAGTAGCTTCTTTTATGGAAACTTCACCATCCTCAGCTGCAGCTTTCTTATAATTGTGTACCTTCTTCAAAATCATATAGCTTTTTCCGTTAAATAACTCTGAAACTGATACACTGTCACGACTAGAAGTTTTTGTAACAACAGTAGGCTCAGGGCCCTGAGCTGCTGATTCAGGCTTTGTCAATTCAGCTCCAGGATCCTCCGATAATCTGAAAATCATCTCAACAACCTCCCCCAAATCAATTCTAACTCTAAACTGAGAATTTACCTGCATACTAGTAGACTTGAACTTGAACTTCTCGAGCTCTTCATTAAACGCCTTGCGATACAATTTCAACCCGAATTTTCGAAAAATCGGTGTCACCTCATTCCCAAAAAAATTGAACCTCTCATCAAAAATCTTCAGGAACCAATCTATACCTCCTCCACTGGCTTCTATGAACTCCTCTACTTGGTCGCGCTCTATTTTCTCCTGTTCTTTTTGTTTGTCTCTCCTAATAAGTTCTTCTCTAGCTAATTCTGCGGTAGATTTCATTTTCGGTGGATCCGAATTAATATCGTCGCCGTCAGCCTTATATTCAGATGAACCCCCGTTTAAACCATTTTTTTCTCCTCCCAAACTGTCCATCCTCATCCTCGCTTGACGTTCCTGAACCTTCCGCTCATCCAAGGCCTTTTTATACTCTTCGTCCTCCAATTTAATCTCTTGAAAGATCATAATTAAGCGGTAAGCAGCGATCGTAGCCGACACCATCGGAGTCGACTTCAAACGATCCAGTAATTCTAGCATCTCTTTACGGTTGAATCTGGTAGGATCGACATCCGAATTCTCATCATTGTGATTGTATTTAAATTTCTCATATTGTTCCTCGAGAAGAGTGTGCGCGTAGTCTTGCATAGCAAGCCAGGTTTGAGTTAGCATTTTGGGACCTTTGCGGTTTAATTCCGTAAACTCGCCGTACTTTTTGAGTTGTTGGATAGTGGGAAAGTCATGCTGGACACGGGATATCTGCATCATGTGAGCCTGGTCATACTTTCCATTTTTATTCTGAAAGTCGATATCACTGTATTGACTAGCACCTCCACTTAGAGTTACCCCTTGAATGTCCAAGCCATTATAGCAGCTCTCTGCTTTCTCACTAGCATCTGTAAATAATGAAAGCGTAGATTCCGCGTTACTAGCAGTATCAGCAAAATTTCTACTTATTCTACTTCTAGAATCCCAACTTAATGAATTGCCACTGGGCGCCATCGTGGATACGTCGTCGTAGTAATTATAATACCCAGGCCAAAATTTGTGGCAATCATCGAAATCATCTAAATCATAATATTCTGGAGGCATAGAATGCATATTTAAATTAGACATGATATTATGCATTTGGTTTGGATCATTATACTGATGATGATGTTGATGAACTTCGATTTTATACTTATTATTTCTTTGAATTTTACTAGACTTCATACTAGGCTTACTATAATTAGGGGTCAATGGCATTGGAATTCTACCAGGAAAGACAACGAATTCGCAATAGTCTCTAAAAGGATCAAAAGCAGGTCTGGGAGGTTGTCTAAGTCGCGGTATTGACATTGAATGCATGATAGTACGAGGTTTGAACGGTAGTACTATGTGATCATCTAAGACTGGTTCTTCAGAACTAGTATGATGGCATAGACTAGAACTCGACGATGCTCCAATCTGTAAAAACCCGGTCGCTCTAGTTCCTTTGGACTTGCCGATAGTAATATTCTCTTCTTTCCCATTCTGACTAGATCTGGATCCGCTCTCATCACTAATAACCAGCACCTGACTAACAGAAGCCAACCAAAAATTCGCCATCCTAACGCACCCATTAAAATGTCTGTTTGCTATAATAACTTCGACCAAATATCTCCACCCATTCACGTTCCCCCGATGGTAGACTTTCGAGGGAAATTTTGTCAAATCGTGACCTGGACCAGTGCCACTACTACTAGTAGTACTACCAGCTTTCACGATCCTCGCTCTACATCTCTGTTGATAACCATCTCCCTTACCTAAATACGAATGAGATAAGAGCTCGGATTGTTTGAAAAAACCCCTATATTCACCGCGATGACCTCTATTTTTACCGAAAACGAGAAGCATAGTGGATTCTAGCGGTCCAGTATAATGAGAAAAATAAGGCCCGCCGGGTGCTATGGATGCTGGATCTGGGGCATTACAGTAACGGCATTGGCCGGGTGGGAAAGAGCAACCATTAGTATTAATACCGTTAGAACTAGACTTGGAGGAGTTACCGGAACTTGAGTCTGCAGCTACGTACGTAGTACCCGGGAACGGTTGCCCTGAACCATTGGCACCACTGTGACTACATTGAAAACCAGCAGGAAGCTGTTCCTGTGGGTCTTCTAGCGCTGCAATAGTCTAAGTTCTTGATCTACTAGTACTACTACTAGAGTGTGAATCCTCTTTAAGAACAGTATGAGTTTGAATTTCTTGAATATTCCGCAATTGGGTACCCACTATATTAGCCACGGGGGCTCCCTTCTTGTGGGATTCAAACTGCTTTTTTCCTTTGTTACTGAACGCTGCGGCTTTTTTAGCTGTAATAATTTCGACTCGACTCAGAGCACTTAAAGTTATAAAGCCTATTAACTTTAAGGAGAAGATCAGATTCATTTTCTATAAGTATTAAGAATTGTAACAATAATATTCCAAACAAATTTTAACTTTTTGACTGTCCAGTGTCTAACTGTACGTCTAATTTTTGAAGAACCTTAGAAACTTGTTAAAATATACTGTTGATATTAAAACATTGACATTAAAATAAATCTAAGTCTTTATGGAAACTTTCAAGGAAGAGTCAAAAATTTCCTGTAGCTGCACGTTGAATGGAGAAGTAGCCTGTTGTCACAACGTAATACTGGTTCTGATGTATTTTTATTGAAAGATTTTCGCATTGGCACCACACAATTATTCGCAGGACAAAATCAAAAAGATTGGGCACTAAATTTCAATTTGTGCCTAGAAATACTAACTTTCATTTGGATAATTTCATTTTCATTTTACCGTTTCTCGCAAGTCTAACATGCAATTTCAGTGACTACCTAACTGCGAACAAGTCACCAAATAACTGAATTGCTTTTTTTTACATATCCACTGAAGTTTTTACAAAATTGTCTAGAAAAACTGTTTGAAAATCTATCACATTACTACAAAATAACGATTGAAAATTTAAAGCAAAAAACGATGGAGTCTGGAGATTAACATTTTTTATTAAGGTAATAATCCACATTAAAATTTAATATAGTCCACTTAAAAGTATTAAATGCCAGAAAATTCGTACTATTACAAAAATTCACGAATCATTGAGCTAAGTGTTCGCGGTTAACAATTAAGACTTAATATTACCCGTGACTGCTCTATTAGTAGTAATATTAAGTCTATTAACTTGTGCTGCTGATTACCTCTTCCAGCTGTCGTGCCACCTCAAACGCACCTTTCAAATAAGCATATTCTATAGCAGTTTTACCAAACACGTCCTTGAAAGGCTTCAACTGAGTGTGCTGGTGTTTACTCGACTTTGACTCTGTGGATTTAGATTTTAAACTATCTTTCTTCCTACTAGATTTAATATGAGATGTTGATCTACTTTCAGTAACTGTTGGTTTCAGGAATTTAAGACTTTCAGATTCTTGAGACTCACTCTTTGTCAATGTCGAGTTACTTGTTAAACCATCTGTAACAGTTGAACTTGATCCGGGCCAGTTCTTGTAATAATAGCTTCTCACCAAATCTTTAACAGCCTCTTGGCGGTCTGACTCTAAACCCAGTTTCTTCATCCTGTTTTTTATTTCGGTCTCGGTGAAACCATTTGTCAACAAGCTATTTTTCTTATACACGATCTCAAACAGTCTATTATATCCCAAAACTTTTTTTTTCCACAGGTTTTTAAACAAAACTGAATGGTTTTCTTGCAAAACGGCTTCTAAGCCCTTCCTCAATAGCCTCCTATCTTCCTCGTCACTGGTCTTTGGATTTCCGCAACTGTCTGTAGGAGGCTGGTATTCCAGAAATTTTATTTTCTTTGATTCTCTAACTAGGTTGTTCCAGTTCTTTTGGGTCATTTGGAACTCGATGACAGCTTGGGAACGGATGATTTTAACGTTGATAACTTCAATCAATTGTTGTGATACTGACTGCCATTTTTTATCCTTAATATTGATATTATCCACTAAAGCTTCTTCAAATCGCACTTCAAGTTCATCTATAAATTTATTTTCAACGCCTAATAACCCCAATAATTCCTTCAAAATCATATCGGTGGACACAGTCTTCATGGGTTCTGGTTTAATTATCGTGAACTTATGGAATTTCCCCAATCTAGTTCCATTCACGTGTTCTCTACTTTGCATTTTATTTATGTCGTCAAACCCCATAAAATCCACTAAAAATTTCTGGAGTTTTCTTTCACTTCTCTCCGGATTGAACGGGGTTGTTACACTCGCAACGGTTTCTCGTTTTCCCACAGTTTTGTCGTAATCCTTAAACCGAAATTTCAAACGCTCCCACTCAAGACCAACACCGGACATATAATTATCCACGCATAAATATTGGTCTAATTCGGTTCTTAGCGTCTGAAAGCGGTCTTCCCACATCTTCTTGAGATCGATCACGACTTGGGGGTCGCCGTTCATGGCGGAAGTTGTTTCAGCATAGGAGATTTCGGATTTGTTGTCGAGATCGAGACCGAGAGATTTTTCGGATAATGCAACTGTTGACAAATGTGATTCGGCACCAAGACTGTGGACAGAAAGCTTATCATCGTCGAAATCGTCATCAGTCTGAGTGTAGTGCAATTTATTATTGATATCGATTTCAGTTTGAAGTTGGACTGCGGTCTCTTGAAGAGTTTCAATTACAGCGGTTGAAATCTGATTCAAATCCGCTGTAGGTGAAATCTGAAGCTCAAGATCATTGTTGGGGTCAATGCTAGAAATAGTATTGGTACTACTTTTTGTTGTTACAGTACTAGTTTTATCAGTGCTTAAATCTATGATCTCACTTTTGTCATCGCGATATTTCAGTAAACTATCCACTACCTGATCTGCGAACAATGCGTCTTGTCTCTTCAATTCGCGAGCGGACTCCTCTGGTTCAGGAAAAGGTTGGCGAAGAACGGGGACTCTACCGTTCTTCACCCCGTATTTTATCAAGACTCCCATTTTGTTGAGGAATGTTGCGAGAGACTCACACATTTTAGATCGTAAATGATTGAGTTGAGAAGAAGTGAAAATATGATGGGACTCACCATGGTCAGGCTCTTTAGGCTCCAACCATCTCTCATCTTGCTGGTAATTCACGATGTTGGTGATCTCACTATCTTTATCAGTAGAGGTGGTGTTTTTTGAATATAGAGTGATGGGCGGAGTTAGTTCAATCCACTCTAGAGATTCACGGAAATTTCTGCTAGTACTGCTATCGCGTAGATTACCACCAATGCCAGCAGTTGCCGAGTTGGAAAAATTTTCGGAATCACTGTCGCTCAGATTCAGTGACTTCGAGTAGTAGTCTAATAAATTCGAGGCACTGCGTCTTACTCTTGATCTGCTAGGTGGCGACTCAACGTTGGCGTCGGTACCAGCATCGGGACTGCTTAAGGCTAAAAAACTTGCTATTCTACTATCAGACTTAACATGAACTTTTTTCTTTTTAACATGGGTTATTTTCACACTTCCATCCACAATGCGCAATCTAGTGTTGAAAACATCTTCGTCGACACTCAGCCTAACTTTCTCAGAACTATTATGCACTGCATTCCATTCTACCTCCCATTCACGCGAATCTTTGAGTCCGGTTTCTGAATTATAGTACTGTTTTAGCTCCTTAAACACCAGATATTGTTTGCCATCGAATAAATCAGCTGGCGTCATTTTCAGATGTCGATGCAAATACACATTACTATTCTTAAAGTTAATACCGGAGTCTTCAACAAATTTGTTTTCATTCAAATTGAAAGGTTCAAAATGCATTCTAACCCTGAAGTTCTCTGGGCTTTTATATTTCATTGAAGCTAAGATTCTAACCAATTCTCTGCGAGAGAGTTTTGTACCAAATTTGCTGAAAATAGGCGTCACTTCTTGTCCGAAAAAGTTCTTGGCTTCATCCAGCGTTTTGAGCAGCCAGTCAGTCTGATAAACAAAATGAATATGTTGGTCGTTTTTTTCATCTGCATGGTCAATGTCATCAGACTCAGGTTTCTGAGCTTTGCTAGAATCTCCTGCCACTGGTCCTATAGTAGATGGTTTTCTCACCTTAAGAAAATCAAGCTGTTTGTCCAGTTCAAGTCTTTGTCGAAGCTCTAAGTTGAAGTCACTTGTAAATGATGATTTGGTATTATGTCTGCTTTCAGACTCAATATAAGAATAAATCAGATCTTCAGTGTCAGAAGTTTCTTCAAGTTCTTGTGACCGACACTTTTGTTTTTGACCGCCCTTATTATAATTCCCACCATTTCCACTAATATTCTTGCTCGGGCCCTTTAAGTTTTTCCCACCATTTTTACATTCTTTATTATTTCCACCATGATCATCTCCTTCAGATTCATACAGAGCCTCTAATTTATCATCATTTCCCCTAACTAAATGTGCTTTCTCACCTAAAATCCTCAACATCACCGTTGCCATAGTCAAATACACCATCGGACTGTGCTGCAGACTCACCATCTTCTCGATTTGAGCGGCGTTTTCTTTGATTTCAGCTTTTTTGTTCCTGATTTCAGCTTTTTTTTTTTTTGAATTTTTATCGCGGTTGAGATTAGTGAAATGCGGGTCGGAGACTTCCGTAACACTGTCACGACTTTGATCCATCACTTGTTTTACCCTTTCTCTTTGTCCCAACTGTAACACTTTTAACTCTTTTTCCACCTTATTTAAAGTATTTTTCAACAAAATTTCATTATTAACTAAATCTTCTTCCATCACCTCTAATTCCCGCTCCAACCTCCATCCTACCTCATATTTTAATCGGTCATGTTCCTCTCCTAACAACGAATGTGCATGGAATTTCATCGCAGTCCATGTTTGTTCTAAGCCATCAGGCCCATCATCAGCTAATTGCATAAATTTACCGTAAGTTTTGATTTCCTCCATTGTGGGTAAAGCCACAGATTGAACCCTGCTTATTATAGTTAAACTGTTAGTACTTATACCATTTGCTTGTACAACGGCTGCGGCATCTTGCTTACTTAAGTTCTTTAAACCTGTTTTGGACTGGAGATTGGTGTAGAGGGTGTCTAGGATTTCTGAACCTAACATTTCTAAAGAGTTACCTGAACTCGACGACGTGTGGCCAATAGAAAAAACACTGGAAAATTCTGAAAAAAAAGATTTTGCAGAACGTTGAGAATCAGAGGCTGAAACAGTTGTAGCACTTATATCGGAATCACTGCGTGAGTCGTTAATTAAATTTATTGGTTCGGGATTTATAGACAGTTTCTTAGTCCGATTGGAACTTGTTCCTAGTGGTTTCATGGGCTCCTTAGGAACTGAATCTGGAACTTGACTCGTACTAGATGCTTGTAGGCTTAGCTGTAAAAACGTCGACGGCCCCGGTCCCATAGTAGTACCACTACTAGCACCATTACTCAGGCACAAGTTTTGAACTTGACATGAATTTATATCTTTAACTGAGTCTGCTTCCGACAGCTGTAAAAATTTCTCAACCTGCTTTTCCGGAAGATGAGCTATAGCCGCCGCCACACAACCATCAAAATGCCGCGGAGCTATTATATTCTGCACAAATTCTCTCCACGCTTGTTTACTCTTCTGAATATTATCGTAATTCCCCCCAAGTCCAAGTTTTGCTCGTTCTTGGGCCCTAATTATCTTTGCATTCAACTTTTTCAAGTCTGCTTCATTCCCCTTGTAGCTGTTTGGGAAGAACTCGCGGATTAAATCCGCTTTCTTCAGAAACATCGGCTTCCCCCTCTTGTGGATCAGAAACATCTGGGAATCCAAAGGGTATGTAGTGAATGAATTGTCGGGGGGCACGGAAGAAGGGTCGCCGGAGGGACAGTGACACCAACGACAGGTACCGGGAGGCTTTTTACAATGTTTTAGGGTGTCTGTAGTATAGAGGCTTGAACCATTGGGATTTTTAAAGGGAAGTTGGCCGTTAACTAAGACTTGACTAGTACTAGTAGTAGTAGTATAACCTGGCACTGGACTTGTCATCATGGAACTTGAAGCTGCTGCTTGTTGTGATAACATTGGTTGAGCTGGTGGTTCTGCTATCCAACCCTTTCTATATGCTGCAATTTCTGGAGTGACTCCTGGCTCAGGTGCTTGATACGTCTTTGTCGTCGTAGACGGTGTTGAACTTGCCGCTGCTGTTGCTGCAGCTTGACATGATTGATTATTATTATGATATAGTGTAACTGTTTCTAGTTGTGATACAGTTCGAGTTGCTGTTTTTCCATTGAAGTCAAGTATTTGTGGACACTTAGGAACAGCCGGTAATTTTCCTTTGTTCTTGGAAAACTGAGCTTGGACTTTAAATTTGGTGAATTTTTTGGTGAATTTTTTTTTTTGAATTTTTCGGAATCGTTCCAACGCGGTCACTTGTAGTGATTGATTGAAAAGAGAGAAAGTGAAATAACACGTAAAAAGAAACTGTTGAATCATAATTGTGATTGTAAACCACATTCTTCAACCTAAATAGAATAAAATTTAAGTTCCCAATGTTACAAGGGTATTGTTACTGTTACAAGGACAAAGACACTGCGCATCAATTTTTTGGGGAATTTCGCAGAGTCATTGATAAAAAGCTACAATAATACACGATTTTTTTGAGGACACGCTATGTGGCACGGACACGTGAGAATTCTTTGGAGCAGTTTGAAAAAGATTTTGTTTTTTTGATTTTCACCAACAAGAATTGTCCATTCAAGATGCACCGACAGAATTGATTTTTGGAGATTCATAAAAGCGCCATATTCAAAACACTAAATTCTTTAAAAGCTTAGAGAACACCATAGTTTTCCATCTCTAGCTATTACCGTACTGGTAAGAATTATACCGGTTTGGCACAACCTTTCCTCAGATAAGTCTATGATATTACATCTGTACAAAACACTACTGCTACACAGTAAATTATTGACTTTTCCTAAAAGGCTTAATAGAGTAATGATTCAGATTTACAACATCCAAGTTTATAATTGCCTAACCGTATTACGGTTACCTTGATCTATTTTCTCCTCTATGAGATTCTTTTTTCCTTCTTTTTTTCTCTCTATAGTCTACATCTTGAACCTCTGAAGATTGAATATTATTATGAGATTCATGAATCTGATTATCATCAGATGTATAACCACCACCACCTGTGCTACCACCGATTTCCTGTCTAATTTGAGCCTGTCTACGCAGTTGTTCCCAATTAGAACGTGGCGGTGCTGAAATTTGTTCAGAATTGTCTAAGTCATCCTGGGCCCTACGATCATGGTCACGAGATTCACGGTAATGATGGTCCGAGACTTCATCATGACGATCATGATCATGATCATGCTGATGTTCCGCACTACCAGCACCACTACTATTTCTGATCCTGCTACTAATCTGTTCCCAAAAACTCTCATACACCTCCCTTCGACTATAATCCGACAAAAGATTCCACAGTCCCTCCGGATCATGTAGACTTCCCGAGCTTCTCCTGAAAAATCGACATGCTTTATCGTAATCCATATCCGTAGTAATAGCTTCACAATCCGCTAACAACCGCACTAGTTTACGACGATTTACCTTCTCCTGTTTCATCAAGTCCTCAAAAACTAATTTCATATTTAAGGGGTTAATCTTCTCGATACGACGAATATACTCGCAGAAATCCTCAAACCGCGTGTCCGGAGTAATTAAAAACTGCTGGTCATACAGTATGTCTTCTATTTTCCTTCTATCGATCTCCATTGTTTGTCTCAAGCCCTCTAAATGCCCTAAAAATAACTGTTGGGCAGTACTGCCACTGTTGGAATCTAACAGGTTTTTGTATTCCCCTACATTCTCCAGGTCGTACCAGTTGAAGACCTCGGCCCACGATGATTCGAGGGAAATAAGACGCATTTGTCTACCATTTGGTTCCAAGGGGGCAGAGACGTATTGCGGCTTGTTTTGTTGCTGAGTAGGTGAACTGATGCTTTCTGCAGCCTCAGCGAGCTGTTTCTGTTCTTTCTCTATGAATAACTCGAGATTCAAGAACTCTTGGGTGGACACCGCTGTTCGCTCAATCAACCAGTCTAAAAAAGCCTGTCTAGCTTTTCTCTCTCTTCTGAACCGGTTCTTTTTCCTCTCCATAATTTGTTTTTCTACGGCTTCGTCCTGCCACTTTTCGAAGGCGCGGATGGCATCCGCCTTTTCTAATGTGTAACCAGAACTAGAACTACTAGTCTTAGATTCAGATTTTTCCCTAGACTTACTATTAGATTCAGAAATTGAATTAGAAACACTATTACCGGTTATCACAGGATCCTCTCTATATTTCTCCCAAATATCCCTCCATCGTAAAGATTGAATCAATGGTTTATCGGGATCCACACTGCCAATGCCATTAATATAATCCTTTTCCAATCTCCTTTCAAATTCTACCATTCTTTCTACTCTAACTCTTTCCAATCTTACACGTTCTTCAGCCTCCCAGGTGTTCATGTATTCTTGGAAAGCGTCATCCCGATCTGTATCCGAGGGACCGAGCAGTTTAAAACATTCGAATTGCATGAGGAAGTCGTAAACCTCACGGAAAGTAGTACCAAGTTTTTTTTTGGGGATTGGGAGTCTACTTTTGGAACTATCACCACTACCAGCACTGCCATAAGTTCCAGAATTCTTCCATTCATGTTTCAAAACCACGTCGTGTAACTCTTGCTTGGCCTGGATCTTTTTTTTCCTTAACTCATCTCTTTTTCTTATCTGGAGTTTGGACAAAGTTTCGTTGAACGTCTGTTTCCGGTCACCACCCGATTCAAGCGCGACAAACCGAGGATCTTTTTCAATACGTTTCAGCATCAGGTCCCAACGAATTAAATTCGCAAGATTCAAACGGTTTGGATCCCAAGCCGGTTCAGATGATCCATTATTTGAACTAAGTTGATCTTTTTCAGATTTTTCTTTCGCCGCTGCCGCTGCATTATTCGTTTTCTCTCTGATAATCTTCTCCAATTCCTCTTCCAATAAAGAGACAAAGTACTTCTTACGCTCTTCTCTGGACATATTTGAAAATTCCAGATCCTCATGATTTAAATTATAACGATCAGATGAATCTTGGTGTAACTGTTCTCTATGAAATTTATCTCTATGATTATCTCTAATACTATCTCTATCTCGATTCAGTCTAATATGTTCTCTTTCTTCCCGCTCTCGATCTCGATCGGAGACATGAATATTATTGTCATGCGAAGATGATTCTGGAGATGCGGCACTGGCGCCACCTGAGCCTCCTCCTAAAGTAGTAGTAGTAGTAGGTTTCGTCCAAGTTGTTTCATGCGTTTTTACGTGGTAATAATACGTCTTTCCCGAGTCCGGTGCGACGGCTGAAGCCCAATCTGGAGGAAGATCGGAATCGGAAGCCATTGTGAATGTGAGACTGCTTAATTCGATTTTTTTTTTAATGTAGTTTGCTGCACAGTTAACTAATTTTTTACACTGGTGACTGATAGAAAAATTATAAGAAAGATGTAGAAATTGTATGGGGAAAGTGCATTAAAAACATTTTTTTTTTTAAAAAAACACGCTGAGTTATATTTTGAACAAATTCTTGAAAATATTACAAGAAAGAATTTTCCAACAGTGAAAAATTGGTTGATTATTTTCGACAGCAGATTGAAACACAAAGAAGTAATTCGCAAGAAAGCCTCAAGGAAAAAAAATTAATCATCAAACAAAAATATATTTTATTCTTTACGATAGCCTCACTGGGCTACAATCACATTATTAGTATTAAAAAAGAGGTCGCGGGTGATCACGGGATGATCACGCCTACGTCGAATTTAGTTGGTACAGATGAAAAAGTAACTAGAGAGATTATTTTTTTTTCAGAATCAAAGAGCCATTTAAGTTAGATACGTCGTACGTACTATGTAGGTAGCGAAATTAGTGAAAGATTCACTTCAAAGTTATTAATTACCTTGAATAATACAAATGCGATTGGTAAAATTTAAACAGAAAAAAATATTAGAATCTGAATCATTGGAGTTCATCGAAGTACATTTTGATTTTTTTCCATAACTCCAAATTTCAACCATCTTCTTCCTCCCCTTCAATCAATGTTACATCATCAATCCTTCAGCAGGTCACTGTCAGACTTCCAATACTAGCATTTCTTAGTGTTATGGGAACGAATAGCATTGCATTTCTCTTCTGACCTCCCTTTTTCATTGTAGTAGTCCTAGCAAATTCTGCAAAATGGACTACCTTTTGACCGGCCCTTCTGAACTGCATAATCATAGAGATAGTGGAATTCGGTCAATATTCCAAAATGATCACTTGGAAATCGTCTGTGTTGCAGTCGATCCGTACCGACCAAATCGAACCTTAATTGGCTGATACGGTCAGATCTATCTTTTAAATTTCCAGCATCATAATCATAGACTTCTCCACTTTCAATTTGCCCCTCTGAGTCTCCTGTGTAGATATAGAGTCGATCAAATCTGGTCCTAGGCTGCTCCCGTCCGGGCATTTTTTTGTTGTTATTCTTTTGACAGTCCCACGTGAATTTTTTCTTTTCAGGTTCGATATCACCTATCAATGTTCGACAAATTTCCCATGCGTCTTTAACCGGGCAAAATTTCGAAACTTTTGTCGGACAAGAAACTTCAGATCCAAGTTGGACCTCTTCAGATAAATCTTTTCCATCTGATAACGAACTTACTACGGTTTTCGTCGATATTTTTTCTAAGCAGACTTCAGCTTCTCGGTCCCTCAAGTTAAAATCACCACCAAGTAACGAAATATCATGGGTAGGACCAGCTTTTATCAATTCAGCAAGAGCAATATCAAGCTGACGTTTTCTTTCCCTCTTGCTTTTCGCCATGCTTTCTAGATGCGCAGTGCCTTACCACACTTTTAGGCCATCAATAGTTACAGATATAGTCCACTCGCTCGGACCCGTAGCCGGGTTCTCGCGTGGCCAGGATCTGAACACCGGGGGGACCCGGTCAGTTTCGTAAATTGAAAACTTAGATACCCAAAATTTAGTTTGGTCGATTCAAAGGTTGTAGAACATACTCCAGATAGACAAAAGGGTTAGTTGTTTTGTAAAAGTCT
>Ga0099798_10063_pt1 | contig 30981 bp, 34 predicted proteins | sample Uncmet_Sort29A_1_FD_89870 | JGI IMG/M metagenome (GOLD analysis project Ga0099798, IMG submission 89870) | Marine eukaryotic communities from CALCOFI LINE 67, Pacific Ocean - CN13ID_Sort29A_1 | ecosystem: Environmental > Aquatic > Marine > Oceanic | place: Pacific Ocean: Monterey Bay | collected...
GAGCTTATTTAAGGTGAGGGTGCCTGTTTTTTTTTTTAAAGGAGTGTTTTCGATTTTGGAAGGAGTGTTTTCGATTTTGTCGGTCGCTGACCTCCAAAAAAGATAATCAGATCTGTTAAAGGACGTACTTAATTGCTTCTTTCGAGTTCCTCACCGGTCTTGTCACTGCAAAGCATGTCCATTCCCGCGAGTTCCTCGATCGCCGTCAACCTGCAGATCAAGGCTTCCCGAGAAGCTAGCTTGTGGGCGCCGACGGCCATCGTGGAGGTGCAGACGACCTGAATTGATGATTTATGACAGCTGTGTTCGACATGTGCCGTTCTGAGTTAATTGATGCTGATAGTGAGAGGACATTTTGGTGAACTCTTACTCCTCAGCGGCTTGCCAAAGATTAGAGAAAATTTCAGTACCTTCAATTCTGAATTTCCAGCCGCCAAACAATCCGGCGACACCAAGGATGCCATCGACCAGGTCATAACTGACTGGGTCCAGGATAGAATTGGGAAGGAGACCTTAGAAGGGTTTCAATGCCACCATAACATACTATTAAGTACTCCTCAGTTGCCTGCCAAAAATTTGAGAACTTCTGAGTACCTCAGCTCCAAAATTCCCCTCTGCCAAACAATCCCCCGAATGATATCCAAAAACCCAATGACAACATTGACAACCCAATCTCTCAACACCAATGGCAAAACACACTCAACCCACCATCCAAAACACACCAGCCGCCAAACAATCCGGCGACACCAAGGACGCTATCGACCAGGTCATAACTGACTGGGTGCAAGATCGCATTGGGAAAGAAACGCTTGAGGGGTTTCAATGCCACCATTTTGTTCCGTTTGATCCGGTTTCAAAAAGAACTGAAGCCGTTGTGGAGTGGATGGGGGGAGATGGAGGAGGGGATGCAATGTTTAGTTTTCAAGTGAAGGGGAGGCCGTTTAGGGTGAGGAAGACTGTTTATGATATTTGTTCCACTTACCTTGTTGTCTGCAGAGTGAGTCTATGTTCACTTTGTGTAAATTATATTTTCGGCGGATGGCTGGTTCAGGTTAGACTCCTCTGATTCTCTGGCGGGTGTCGGCATCTGATTCTTCCGCGTGCCGGCGGAAAGCAGAGATGCAAGCGCGACGTCGTACACCGTTCGGAACCGATCGAAACGAAAATTTGAGCCTTGGGGACGGCAAATGAAGAGCCGGCCGCTCGAAAACGTCACCGCAAGAGACAGCCGCGGCTGGGCGCAAACTGCCTGCGGGGGAGCATGATGGCATAGCAGAATCAGCACAGTACTACTATTTAGGAGAAGGGAAGCCGTCCTGGAGTTGGGGCCCATTTTGGCGCGCGCCTTGCTCCAATTCTGTGGGCGGCCCGCCCCGGCGGCGTCCCTGACAACGAGAGCGCCGGGCGACCAGACGCGACCCTAATGTGTGCGACTCGACACACCCACCACCTCCCACCCTGCCATAACAAAACCCCATTATCGCCACGCCAACATCATTATCGCCTAAAATCATGGGTCTGCCTGCCACGTGCCTCCAGCTACTTGCAAAAAACCCAACTGCCAACTGAACTGCCAAGTGCAAAAAACCCACAAAACCAATTTTTCAGGTCGCCAAAGGTGCTCCCCAAGTCGCCCTAGCAATGTGCGGAGATCGACACATTATTGGTGAAGAAGTCACTCAAAAAGTCAATGCTTTCGCTGAACGGGGATTCCGGACGATTGGGGTGGCTATTGCGCCGTGTAAGATCAAAGAGGATTCAGAACCATTGGGGTGGCGATTGCGCCGTGTAAGATTGAAAACATCCGGATACATTCCGGATACATCGAGTCGCAGTTCACGTCTGACTGAAAATGTCATAACGACTGAATATTCAATCGAGAAATATGATAAGGCCCTTCTGAAAATGATCTCTATCAAAAACACGCTGAGAACCACGCAAATATCAGGTTATCATCTCCCCAATCAAAAAATTATCATCTCCCCAGTCACCGATTCCGACTACGCCACTCCCTCAAATGAATCTACCAAGTGGAAATTCGTCGGCTTGATCCCACTAAGGGACGAATGCAGACCTAGGATGAAGGAGATTATTAGGAAAGCAACTGAATTGGGTGTTCAAGTAAAAATGATCACCGGCGATCAAACCGCAATCGCGAGGGAGACTTGCAGGGAACTTGATATGGGGAGTTTGATCTATAATGCTGATATTCTCGCGGGAGCTGCTGAAGCGGGTGCTGAGGGTTCTGTTGTTGGGAGCGCTGGAAGTGCTTTGCATGAGGAAGAAATGACGCGGATTGTCGAGAATGCAGCGGGATTTGCAGAAGTTTTTCCGGAGCATAAGTGAGGATTTCAAAGAGAGACCAGTTTTAAATTTCAACTCGTTCTACCAATTATCATCAGATTCCACCAAAAAATGATAGTCTTCATCGCACACAAGAAATAACTTTGAATCTTCTAAAACATCCAGATACCAGATCGTCGCCCTTCTCCAGAAGAAAGGATATCGTGTAGGAATGACCGGCGATGGCGTCAATGACGCTCCAGCCCTCAAGGTGGCGGATATTGGGATTGCGGTTGCGGATGCGACGGATGCTGCCAGGGCAGCCAGTGATATTGTGCTGACCTGTGAAGGTGAGAATTTTGAATGTTATGACAGTGGAACTCTTAGGTTATGCCAATCATAGCGCTCAGCGCTCGGGAGATTTTACATTCGACAGCGGCGAACTTTCTCCGAGTCTCAGTCCGACGAATCGTGGTGCGGGGCGACGATGTGCGTTGTTCGTCGCTGCTTGGGACTACTCCAACGTTTTTGCGGTGAAGTGCTGCCAACGATGCGGAAAGGCGATGACTTGGTTCTGGGCGCCGGCGCCGCCATGAAGGTCGTCGCGAAGGTTGCCCGCCCGGGCGGCAACTATGGAAGACCCGATCACGAGCCGTGCGCGAGGCGCGCCCGCAAGTTCGAACCGGCCTTTAGTTGGAGGCACCAATAGCCTACAAGAAATTTCACGACCACCCCCACCCCCCTGCAACAGCAAGGATCTTGAAAATGGCCGGCTACTGCGGGAAAAGAGAAAAGCAAATACGAGATGCATGCGAAATCTGCCAGTTTAGCCGCCGCATCCGCAGCTTTGCCGGGATGCCCGCGCGGGCGGCAGACCGCCGGACCCTGACGGCAAGCCCTCCGCAATTCAAAACGACCCTTCGCCTGAGCTTCACACCTGCGCCGCATCACATGGACTGCGAAAGCCGCCAACCTCCCCAAAATCACACCCCCTAGGTCTCGGCGTCATCATCGAGGCCATCGCTAGAGCGAGGATGATCTTCGAGCGCATGAGGAACTACTGCATCTACAGGATTGCTTGTAAGGACGAAGTGAGTTCGCAGAGCGCAATTAGTTCCTTACTAAGTTAGGCGACTAATTGAATTTCAACTGCTATAGCCAATACTCAATTTTATTTCGGATTCGATTGAACAATGCTCTCAACTTCCAACATCAATGTATCAATCATTGTTAAGCCATTTTCCCTTCCCCAGGTACTACTCAGCTCCTGTGCTTCTTTTTCGTCACTATGATGTTCTTATCTCCTTCTTCCTATATCGACAACAAAACGGCAAAAGTTGTCGTAGCTGATGGAGCCACCTTCACGATTCCAGTATTGTGTCTGGTTTTGATTACGCTGTTGAATGATGGGTGTATATTGACGATTGCGTATGATTTTGTCGCTCCAAGCAGGACGCCAACGAAGTGGAAGTTGAGCGAGGTAGGGGAATCATAATAATGTCGATGTGATATTAATTTGAATCCAAACTTTATTGTTCGCAGCGAATAATTATCGTTGAGTACTTAATGGAACCATTTTTGAAATAACGTGCTATTAGGATTCCAGCAATTGGACCGCACCAATCAAAATGTTCAAAAACTCAATACTTTGAATCCCCGTCAGCTCATCGCCATTGCTTGTGTCATTGGGAGTATTTCGTGTTGTGCAATCATTGGGATGGTGATTTTGGGGTTGGAAGGGTTGAATACGGGAACTGCAACCTGGAGAAACTTCTGGCACGGAGTTGTGGGGCTGGATGAGGAGTTGACGTAAGAAAAAACTGAGTCCAGGGTTATTAAGTTCTAATTCTGGCGCGGCGTTTTTTGGCTAGGCAAACCGACCAAGTCTTCGCTCATCACTGATTTAATCAGTTCAATATGCCAGCTCCGCAGCCGACTACCAGTCATCCCTTCAGGCGACGTGTGACGCAGAGGAAAGTTGAAGGCGATGTTAGATCGATTTGCCGCCAAAACAAGGCGGGCGTCACAGCTGTCAGCAGCCCTCGGTTGCCGGACCTCATGGTGTTCTGGTTTAAGGGCGATATGCAAGGGCGACATGCAAAAACCCATTAACGAAAACGGGCAGCTGCCGGGGATGCTCGCAGCACGGAGGACAGGTCTCACAGGGCATCGAAGTTGGCCAGGCATGGACCACACGGATTCCAACTCGTCTTATACCGCAGCTCACCGTGATTTGGATGCGGGCGCTGCTACTTGACAGGCCGCAACAGCCAGAGCACGGGGTTGCAAACTGAGCTTGATGAAGCTACGCTGGCGGCGGAGGGCTGACGGAAGCAGGGGATGCCGGCCCGGGCGGCCGAGATGCAGCTTGCCCCGCGCCATGCCTTCAAGTCCTCCCCCTTGCGCTACACCATTCCTGAGACCGCTCGCCGAACTGCCCGCCTGAGTTGCTGATTTATTCCATTTCATTCGAACCCTAATGCCCTCATTGCCCTAAACCCTAAAGCACCGTAACCTCCAACCTCTGAGTCTTTCAAAAGCATGTCAAATGATGTAAAATCTCCATCCAAAACTAAATAAAATTAAAATGCAAGATTAATAAAATATTATATTCCCCAGCTACATCGAGCTCCAATGCATGATGTATCTCGCCGTTTCCCTATCCGGCTTCCTGGTGATCTTCATCGCCCGCACGCGGAGCTTCTTTTTTACAAGACGACCGGGAACTCCGTTGCTGATAGCAACTGTATTTGCTCTGGCAACAAGTACCGCGATTAGCACGACGAATTTGATTGGTGAGGAAATGAATGAGCGGCGAGTACTGCGACGAGTACTGCTGTTAGCACCACGAATTTGATTGGTGAGAGGAATGGATTGTACAGGAGTAACAGCTGTTGCCACTATCGCATCCTCATGAATCAAATGCATCAAATATGAGCATATAGGCTACAGTTTCCCCGAACATAATTGAATCGAGTGTATTAACTGCGAACCCAATACAGTATCATTAATAAGTGTTATCATGCTTCAACATATATTATCATTCTTCAAACAAATCAAACATCCCCAAGGCGCCGCCGGCACTACCCCTACTAACGGGCAGGGCTCCGGTCTGGGGTGGCGAGTCATCATGTTCGTGTGGGTCTACTGCCTGGTCTTCTTTCTGATTGAGGATTGCGTGAAGACTGGGGTGAGGAATGTGATGTGCACGCGTTTCATCTTTCTGATCGAAGATTGCGTGAAGACTGGGGTGAGCAATGTGTCTTTCTGATCGAAGACTGCGTTAAGACTGGGGTGAGGAATGTGATGTGCACGTGATTGAGGATTGCGTGAAGACTGGTGTAAGGAGCATTCTCTTCGTGATTGAGGATTGCAACCCGTATCCTTTTCAGGCTACCATTTTCTCCCAAAATGAAACCGACTCGTTTTCGTGAGAGGTACGTTGGAGGTCTTGGATACAGCATCTGAATCAACTGAACCCGATTATCAGACGAGGACAAACTCAAATTAGATTCGAATTAAGCTGCGACGCGTATAGCACGCAAGTACATCGAAATAAAAAAAAAGGTCATCCGCCTCATCGAAAAACTAAAGGGAGATGCAGGGATAAAAAACCCAGGTCATCCGCCTCATCGAAAAACTAAAGGGCGATGCAGGGATCAAAGATACGAGTGTGATGCGGGACTCCTTCTGGCAGTTGAAAGACGTAAATAGTATGAGCGTTGTGGAGAGAAGCCACGTCAGGAGTCTGCATTCGACGAGGAGGAGGAGGGCGGCGGGGTGAGAGAAGCAGATGTTTATACTGATTTTGGTATTCTGTTCAGAGCAAAGTTTGGATAGTAGTTTGGGTGCGAGGAGGCGGAGGACGAGGGTGCTGCAGTGGAGGTGAGGAGATTGGAAATTCGCACGCCGAACAGCGACGAAGCTCAAGGACAGGGATGTCGATGTCACGGGACTAGTAGTAAAATTGGGATGCGTGGTTCTTTCTTCGAAGTGGCGGTACTGTGGCTTCTAAAACACTATACGGCGGAGTAATACTGTTTCTACCATACACGCAGGAGCTTGTGGGCCTAGCGAAGCCCGCCCAGGCGGCGCGGCGTCCGACAACACTGACGAGCCAAAGCGCGAGGCGCGCCCCAAGCAGCAATTGAATTCACTCACCCACGTAAACCCAGCGAATCAATCACCTCCCAACCAACGCTTCCTATCGATACCTCGACACCCCCAGCGAATCCATCGTCTCCCGCGGCTCGATTATTTCCGCCTGTTCCCACCCCCCAGCGAATCCATCGTCTCCCGCGGCTCGATTATTTCCGCGTGTTCCCACCCCCAGCGAACCCATCGTCTCCCGCGGCTCGATTGTTTCCGCCTGTTCCCACCCCCCAGCGAATCCATCGTCTCGCGCGGCAGCATCATCTCCGCCTGTTCCCACCCCGAAGCTCAAAGAAACCCGAACGATATCAGCCGGGGTTCTCTCTATTCGTCGCGTCTGGGAGGACCGGGCGAATCCCCGAGATCGAGTCTTTATGAAATCCCGGAAGAAAGTGGAGGATATCAGGGAGTTGTGCAGCCGTTGGCTGGGGTTAATCAGATGGGTATTTTAAATATCAAAATGAGCAAGCGGAGGTGATCCAAAATCAAGATGAATACGATTGAACTCATTCCTATTTCGCGATGCATTTCTGTATCATGTGATTTTATTTTGGTATGAATTTCGGACCATCTCGTTTATTTTGTGCACCAAGGTAATCAGAATCAGATGAATCAAATGAATCAACCGCTTTTGATGAATCAGATGGGAGCTCAGATGGGCCAGAATGGGATGATGATGGGCCAGGACCAGGAGATGAATCAAATGGGAATGAATCAGATGAACATGAATGGAATGAACATGAACCAGATGGGTATGATTGGCCCCGACGTGGGCATATTTCAGGAAGTATATTTCAGGAAGTTAAAAGCTTTAATACTGCAGGAATTTTTCGGGAAATTAGAAGATGTGTATGACACATTTGTTGTAGGAGGTCGCATGCATTATTTTTGTATGGACTTACCGTATAGAATGGAATGAATCAAGCTCATCATTTGTATAAATTCCTCATTTGTATAAATTCCTCATGTCCATAAATTCCTTGGAAATCCCCAAGTCAATTCTCGAAATCCCATGTCAAGACACAGGTATGAACAACCAGATGACACCTCAACAAATGATGCTGATGCAGCAGAATTTCCAGATGCAGCAGCAAATGCAGATGCAGATGAACAATCAGATGTTCCAGCAGCAGCAGATGAATCAGCAAAATTTTGTTACGACGGGAGGAAATGCTGAGGCTGTCAAGCCGGGCGATGCCCAGAAAGCTGGAGACGGTCCTCGTCCGAGTATTGCGACTACTGCTCCGCGGAGTTCGATTGGAAGTTTGCCGAGGACTTCGTTAGGGGGAGCGGCGAGTGCGAATTTTGCGCAGGATTCGGCTTGAGGGGATTTTGAAGGGAGAGGGTATAAGCAGCTGAGGGAAGAGTTTAGGAAGGCTTCTAGCCAGGAGAGTGGGACTGAAGAATGTTGTGAGGAGGTCCTGGACACACGAAAATCCCAAGGCGAGAATACGTTGCCACGGTGGTAAGAATACGTTGCCACGGTGGCAATCCGAATTAATTGATGATAGCTTCAGGTTCTTTTTTGGACGAATAAATTCAAGATAATATGTATATTAGCAACTTCAAAAATGATTATTATCTGGATGACAAACGGAACGATCTGATCAGACTTTGGCAGTATTAACAATATTAACAAACTTGATTGAAACAGCTCAGCCGTAGTTAGCACATACAACTTCGCTGAGAGGAGGTCTAACACTCGCAATCGAAACTAAGCCTAATTACTTAAACTAAACGTCAAACGCGGTCAAACGTGCAAAGCTTCACAGGCAGGAACCAGATCAACAAAAGGATCCATCAAAACTAGGAGTATTTCAAAGGCGTACACTAACTAAATATGCTGGCCTAAGACTCGAGCTTTAAACGGCTATTCAGCCTCGAGAGGATGATAGTGTTCTTTTTTTCTAATGAGAATATCGTTGGTGTGACATCGTCATAGACTCTATTAGAGTCAACTGAACATTCAACTGAAATTCTTCGACACGAGAAAAAGTTAGCAAACACTAGCTCACGGAGTCTAGCTAGCAGGGCGAAGCGAAGATCGAGATTCGATAGCCTAAAATTACGCGGGTTTCTGTATACGAGCACATGACATTTCATCTGTATTAATGGTACTTTATCTCATTTGGTATTTGAATCGAGAAATTCTGTAGGATAAATAATCGGCGTTTAATGAGTTAATACAATGTTGCTTAATATCATGGTATGTTTGTTAGTGGGAATATGTCAATATGGACGTCTTAGAACTGCAACAAATAGAGATTATAGAGTCGGAGTTCTCGAGACCAAATACAATTTTTTCAACCTTGTGATCCCAATCGTGTGCGAAACTACTGCACGAAGGGCGATCAACACCAGGTCTCCTCTGCTCGCGAATTCAAGCAACACAGACGGCATGTGCGATGGAAGTCTATGGAAGATGCGGAGGGCATTCTATGCAGACTGAGACTGTTGCAATGAACAAATGTTTGGACCGGAGATGCACGGCGCGAGCACGCTTGCATTTAGAGTTATTGCAAATTGAAGTCGTGAAGGGCGCACATTTCAAACGCCTGAAGACATAATCTTATCATGTTCAGTTTGAGTAACTACTACATTGTGAGGAACGCTATTTTCGGTTCGTAGCATCATCATCGTAAACTCCGAATTATGAAGGCATCCTCAAACATCCCCACATCGCTATTGAGTCAACAGGATTATGTGATACCAAAAGTTGAAGTCATTAGACTTCGAATCTAGAAATAGATATTACAACTCCTCCTAATATTGCACTAGCCTTCACACCCCATCAAGATGTCCAGACCGGCAAAGGACCGTTACACAACCCTCGTCCAAAAAGTGAAGGACTCGAGGGTGCGATCCACCTGCGACGGTTTTCTCAAGGATCCAGCAGGGCTTGAGAAGAGTTGGAAGTCCGGAGAGGGACCACTGATATTGCGGTGAGAAGGGACTACTCAGTACTCATGCTTTACAGTCTTTGAAATTCAAATTGTACTGGGGATAGATATTCTTGAAAGATAATTGTCAAAGTGGCACTCAAGGTGATAGAACAAGGTGGTAGAACTTCTTCAATCTCCCCCAGCGTCTCCAAGCGCCACTCCAACGCTCCGCATAGCAATTGGTTGATGGTTGATTCCCCCAGCGTCTCCAAGCGCCAATCCAACGCTCCGCATAGCAACTCTCTTATGGTTGACGAAGCAATTTTACGAATGGCCCCTTATTTCTTGGTGGGAGATGGGAAGCATGTGGAGGAGGTAAGCAAATGAATCATTGTCCCAGAACGTCTGGAGGTATGGATACTATTATGGATACTATTATGTGTGAATGCGAGCGTATTTAAATAAGTCTACTACGTATGATAAGTACTAATATATGGGATGTCAGTCCACTCACAACTGAATCACCTTCCCAAAATATTCCAAACCACCCTCAGATCTCCGTCTCCCTGGATCCGTTCGTCGCATTTCCGCTTGCAATCGCCTTCCAGCAGGCCGGCATTAAGATAAAACGTGAGCCAAATCTGCCCACACTCGACACTTCGAAAAGAGAGCGGTTACATGATTTGGGAGGTGCAGCGGGTTTCGTGGAAAAACAGGAGATGGTGAAAAGTGGGGATCTCACAATCATAGCCGCCGGTGAAGATCTTGGAGGAAGGAGCAAGTTGTGAATTGAGCCTATTGAGGGATCATGATTTATCCACAACGTGATGCCTACTGTGGACAACACTGAGTTTCAAGCCACCGATTATTTTGATTATTGACATTGCAGTGGATTCAGTGTCCACTGTCCAATGAAAGACCAAGTAGAGGATCATGATGTGCCGAACTGCTAGGAAGCGACCCAGTCTGGATCTAGTTGGATCAGAAATTGATCTGCTCGTATGATCCGCAAGCGTGACACAGACCCAGGATAAGTTGCAGAAAAACCTACAGCATTTTCTTCGCCCTTTCGTTTTCTCAATCGGCAAGTTCCCGATGTTTTCACACCGAAGTGTCTATTGAGAGTGTGAATCTGTGCGCTTAAGTTGTGTGCAAGTAGGACTGGCATTGTAGGACTAGACCGCATCTCGAGCTTTGTATAGGCAGCGTGTGAGTTGCGTAGTATTTTGTTAAGGGCATAACTCATAGTATCACAAGATGGTCGCCCCAGAGGGTGAGGGTATGACCGGTGCCCAATGCGCTGCACGGGCAGCACCAGGACAATGCGATTCTGACGCCGGAGCGAAGCAATGTCAAAAGCAATGTCAAAGTAATTCAGCGGAAGCCATGTCAAAACCAGAAGCACCTGTCGAGTCCAAAACCGACACAATGACTTCCTACGTGCAGGATACCTATGGGAGGGCTGCGAACGGGGAGAACATCTTCGGCGATTCCAACGCAGGCCGCGACTTCCAAGAGACGAGCCGGCTTTTGGGTTATACAGAGGAGGATCTAGAGGAAGCAGGGAACCTGGGGTTGGGATGTGGTGAGGCGCCGGGAATTGTTATAAGCCGGAAATCGTTATAACTACTGTTGGCTTCATGGTGACTTCCAACGGCTGAAGAACACCTTTTCTAAAAAAAAACTCAGGCAACCCCGTCTCCTTCGCTGATCTCGAGCCTGGGGAGACCGTCCTTGACAAAATTTCTCAGGCAACCCCGTCTCCTTCGCGAATCTCCAGCCTGGGGAGAGCGTCCTTGACAAAATTTCTCAGGCAACCCCGTCTCCTTCGCGAATCTCCAGCCTGGGGAGACTGTTCTGGACCTCGGCTCCGGCGCCGGCTTCGACTGTTTTCTGGCGCGGAAACGGGTCGGCGACACGGGGAAAGTCATAGGTGTTGACTTCACGCCGTCCATGATTGAAAAGAGCCGGGAGGGAAATAAGTGGAACGGGAATGCAGGAAATTATGAAGGAAATGAAGGAAATGTGGAATTCCGCCTCGGGCAAGTTGAAGATGTACTCCAAACCCTTTATTTTATTGTCTGAGGTGATCCGAAACTAAGAGAACATGAATGATGAGTGATATGGCTACATGTATCCGAATATTCCGATGTGTATCTGCAAATATTTGAGTGTCATCTTTGTAGCAATTTCGGATTTCATACTCGCTTTAAACTATGATATTTAAGGTACCTTGTGAAGACGGCGTCGTGGATTGCGTTATCTCCAACGGCGTGATCAACCTTTGCTCAGACAAGACGCGGGTGTATGAGGAGGTGTTTCGGGTGTTGAAGCCGGGGACAGGGCGATTTGCGATTGCAGATGTGAGGGGAAAGACAACTCGCACAGAATATTAAGGATTACTGCATAGAATTGTCGGTTCCGAAAATTCTGATTTGATATTAAACTAAATTCCCTAATATTATTGTCCTCATTAAGGTCCTGAAGATCACCGACGCCGTCGTCTTTCCATCCGAACTCACCACCGCCGAAGCCTTCGCTTGCTGAGTTAGTGGGGCGCAAGCCCCTGGCGAGCTCCGCCAAATCCTGACAGATTTGGGGTTCGAGGATGTGCAGATTGACATAAAGGAATCCTCCGCGTGTTTCGTGAAAGACTGGGTACCAGGCCACCACGCTGAAAAATATGTGCTGGCGGCCGAGATTACGGGGAGGAAGGGGGAAGGAAAATTACCGGCGAAGCGAAAGGAAGTGCCAGTGAAGCGAAGCTGATAGTGGAGGAGTGATGCTGGCAGTGGTGCAAACAAGGAATGAACGTCCCGTCATCGATATCGAGCACAAAAACGCCTGAACGTCCCGTGAGTGGGGAGTTATTATACCGGGAATCATACTAGTGAAAGTCGTTCGCGAATCTACTTATGAAGGTGTCCGTCGGGAAGTGTACTGTTGTGACTGAAGCAGATTTCCGATCGATCTTCAGTCATCCGCAGCCCGCGGTCACTTGATATTTTTAAACATTTTTATCGCAAATGACTTTCAATCTAACGCATGATTCTCGATCATTAACATATCCGTATGTTTGTGCAGCTCCGCGGTATGTGCAAGGACGATCGTCAGGGACTGGTGCGTGTATGCATGGTGATGTCGTAGGAATCAGACCTGCAGTAACAAAAACCCAGGACAAGTTGCAAAAACAACCTGTAGCATTTTCTTCGCCATTTAAGTTTCCTTTTCTCTAATGTTGACGTAACGTCATGTACCGTGCGTCGTAACCCAGAAGTGCGCAGTGAGAGTGTTTATCTCAACGAGTGAGTATTCCCTGAAGATGAGTACCTGTATATACGCAGCGGCTGACTCGGTATGAGTTGCGTAGTATTCTCTATTAGGGACATAAGCCATAGTATAATATGATTTAAATTTTGAAGACTAGTCTCCTATCGTACAAAATACTGATCGTATAACACTTAATCCAAAATGGCGCCTGCCTTTAATTATGAAACGACGCAAGAGCCAGTCTTGGAGCCATTTGGTTCTGAAGAGCCGTTTGGAGAGGCGCTGTGGTGAGAAACAAGTCTGAGGGTCTTACAGATCAGATTCACAGAGAACGGCGCATAACCATATGACATCCAACTACAGATTCAGGATACAAACCCAGAAAAACCATCACGACGTGAGAAAAGGACAAGAACAATCCAAACATCCCTCTGTCCAGGTACCAAGGCCATTCCTCCCCTTATTTCACCGAAAAACACATCGCTTGGAGGAATCACTGCCGCGCGTATCTAGAAGAGCATGTCGCTCCTTATTTGGAGGAGTGGGAGACGACGGGTTTACCGAGGGATACTTTCGCGAAGATGTTCAGAGCGGGATTGTATGGAGCAGCCTGGCCGGTGGAATACGGAGGGAGCTGGGGGAAGGAAGAAGGTAGTTTAAAAACTGGAATGTTAAGCGAAGTGATTCGGAATCCGATGTAGATGCAAGCGTGATTCGAATAGATCCATGTCCATTTCATCATATTCAGCTGTATCTCCGCAGTCATCTCGCATACGATTCCGAATTCATCAACCGCTATTTCTGCACGCAAGGTACAATCTCCTACGACCCCACAAAGAATCCGTACGATATTTTCTACGAAATGATCTACTTGGAAGAGATGTTCCGCATGGGCTACGTCGGCTTGGCTATGTCGGTCACGATCATCACCATGGGCCTCCCACCAGTCTTGAGACAAGGACCCGAAGCGATGAAGAAGAGGATATGTCCGGCGGTAAGTTGATATGAGGAGAAATTCGAAAAGAACGAGAGGATAATCATATTCGAAGTTCATGCTTGAATGGATAGACTTCGAAGTGCATGTTAGACTCACTATCAACATATCCATTGCATCCATTTGAATCTTCATTGTCAGATTCAGAGTTGGAGTTTCGAGTCATCTTCATTACAAGTATTTGTCTCCCTCATTAAGGTTATTTCCGGCGAAAAGCACATGGCCCTCTGCATTACTGAATCGTGGGCCGGCTCTGATGTCGCCGCTTTGAAGACCACTGCTGAGTATTTCATCGACCACAACGGAGACTATGCATTGGACTGTGATGGAAAAGGAACGCCGGGGAAGTATGCTCATATTTGGGAATTGGGGGAGGATTTGAGTAAGATAATTGAGTAAATCTGGTTTAGTCGCCCTCGTCTCAGACTCTCATTTCTCAAAAAAAATTTCTCGGAAAGAAAATCGCTCGTCTCAAAAAAATTCCTTCCAAATGTTGAACGAAACCCAAATCTTAATCCCCATTCCAAGGTTCCGGCACGAACGTAGTCCCGGGTAATGAGGCGAAAGGGCCGAATCGATTATCGGATGCCGATGAGGACGATGGAGCTCTGACGAATGGAGGCAAAAATCCAGCGAGCTCCGGTTTGCTGGGGAGCACGGCGAGCCATCTGAAGCATAAGTGCTGGTAGGCTAAATTCTTTTGAGGTAGAATCTGGAGGGATGAGGACAACGGCAAGCTTATTCCTCCCTCAATACAAAGAAAACCGATATCTAATTAACCATCGCAAATATTAAGGTATGAGCACAAAAGCAAGAAATATTCCTATCTTACAAAGAAAACCGATGTCTCAAAATAAGGTACGAGCACAACGGCAAAAAATATTCCCACCTCGCGAAGAAGGGAGACGGCTACTACAGAGTCAACGGCCAAAAGCATCTTCACTTTACAACAAAAGCACAGCTGCGATTTTGGCTCATGTGTCCTGAGAAAAAATCCTCTTTCCTCAAGGTACGAAGACAATGACGACTCAATATTGTATTCTCGCATCGCAAAGTAGACAGCATCTCTTCCTATCACTCTAGGTATGAGCACAACGGTAAAAAGTACAGCCACCTGGCGAAAAAGGGAGACGGCTATTATAAAGTCAACGGGCAAAAGAAGTGGATCACTTAGGCATCTTCACTTTACAACAAAAGTACAGCTGGGATTTTGGGCCATCTGGCCTAGCGGGATCATCAAGGCGAAAAAGCGGATCTGTTGATCCCAGGGATGAATGCAGCGACCAACCTATTCCTACATCGGGAAGAAAAGTCTTTCAAAACCAATATCTAATCATCACAAAATAAGGTACGAGCAGAACGGCAAGAAATATTCCTATCTTACAAAGAAAACCGAGTGCTATTGATAAATTATCACAAAATAAGGCATGAGCACAATGGAAAAAAATATTCTAATCGCAAAGTAGACAGCATCTCTTCCTATCACTCCAGGTATGAGCACAACGGCAAGAAATATAGCCATTTGGCAAAGAAAGGAGATGGTTATTACAGAGTGAATGGGCAAAAGAAGTGGATCACTTACGGCATGGCCGCCGATTTCATGAGCGTTGCATGCAGGACGGGGGATAAGGGGAAAAGCAAAAGTGGAGCCGGAAGCGGAGGTATGAACTGAGATTCCCATTATTTGTCGAGTTGTACTACATTTGTATTAAAGGGATCTCACATGACCATGTGTATCATGAAAGAGGGAATTTGTGTATTTCTGTGATCGTAAGTCTATGAGGGAATTTGTGTATGGTGATTTGACAACTAGTGGCAATTTCAGTCTCCACAGGGTCTAAGCAGGCGGCGAAACAGAATGAAATTTCTATGATTCTACTGGAGAGGTGGTTCCCGGGGGTTAAGTGTCGAAAAATGCCTTTAATGGGTCAGTGGAGTAGCGGAACCGCTTATGTCGATTTTGAGAACGTCATTGTGCCGGAGACAAATTTGATTGGGGAGGAGAACAAGGGCTTTCCTCTGATTATGAGTACTCTCACATTCAAAATTAGCGAGATGATTCAAAACTACTTTTAAATTACCATGAAATACATTATTCCAGTACATTTCTAGGATAGTTTTCCACATTCTTCCAGTACATTTCTAGGATAGTTTTTGGATCATCTCGCTTATTCTGAAACGTAAGGTAATTTCAACCACGAACGCTTTGTTATCGCTGTAACTGCAGTGAGGACGGCAAGGCTCTGTCTGGAAGAATCGGTGAAAAGGGCGCGGGAGAGGAAAGTTTTCGGACATCGGTTGGGGGACAGCCAAGTTATTCGACATAAGATTGCGAAGTGAGGAGGAAAAAAAATTTAGAGATGATTTTGAACGGGTGTTGAAATCGCAGAGAACTTCAGCGGGATTAAGTAGTGCAGGATTGAGTAGTGCATTGCGAAAATGATTCTCACACAACTGTTGTGTATCAATGCCGAAAGTTTCTATCCCTGAATATTAATCTTAACGATTCCCCCAGAATGGCCGCCGCCGTCGAATCCGTTCAAGCATTAGGGGAATCGGTGGCCTATCAGATGCAAAACGGGAAAGTACCCGAAAGGAAGGTTGGCTCTCTGACGGCGTTGTTTAAATGGCAGGCGACGCAGACTTTAAAACAGGTAGGAGGGATCAATGTTAAAAGAATTGAGTGCAGAGCAGAATCGATTTAATACTACGATGCAAGCAGAATTGTTGTAAGATTCAATACAAAGTTGGATATATAAAGTCAGATCCATTTCGAAACACGCCACCCAAAATAATCAATGCGCAGGATTAAAAAAATTGATGCTTCCCCCAGGTCGCCCTCGAATCCGCCCAAGTCTTCGGCGGTTTAGCGTTCACAAGGGGCGGCAAAGGCGGCGTCGTCGAACGCGCAGTGAGGGAGATGTTGAGTTTGGTTATTCCTGGTGGAAGTGAAGAAATCATGCTCGAATTGAGTATGAAGCTGGCGAAATTGTGATTTGTTTAGCACTGGATATGAAGTTGGCGAAGTTGTAAGTGGGTATGAAGTTGGCGAAGTTGTAAGCGAAGAGGAGCTACGGCGATATGTGATATTAAGTGAATTTCAACATCGCAGGTTTGAGAGGATCATTGTGCAGCGAATTCAAGATGTTGGCACCGGAGTAGAAGTTGGTGGAGGCAACAGTAAGTATTACTTTGCGTGATCGAGGTCTAGTATAATTTAACCGAAAAAGTAAAACAAAAAGGCACTGACAAAATGTCAGCCTAGGCTTTCGGAATCAGTGCGATTACGAGAGCGGCGATAACCAGGGCAATATTGATGGCAATGCCAATGGCAGTACCCGTACCGCGAATCTCGCGAAACGCTGAAACTTGTACAATAAAAGACACTTGGAGCTGGTCGCTCAGACAGAAAGACTAAGTAAATTTTTGCTGGATTATGTTCATTTATGTTCGTTGTGGTGATTTTGACAGTGAGTGCTATTAGTTATTAAAGTGGATGAAATGGATAAGATCATAGACGATGAGTGTGCGAAATAATGAAAGAAGTGTGATTCCCATTAGTGCGAAAAAAATCAATTGCGGTCCCGGTGTGAGCAACATGAGTGAGCTCAATGCGAGCAAAGAGAGTGATTCGGTGCGATTCGGTGCGTCACATACTTAAGTCACAGTGCGCGGGCAAACACAGCTATTCTCCATTCGTATCATGAATGTGTAAATTCTTCAAACGGAATTAAGTCAAATCACACATCCGCGAAATCCTCTCAATCAACTTCAAAGAATATTCCTCACCTAAAATCATCTCAGGATGGGATACTTTGTTAAGTTTTAGGGAAAATATTAGTGATAAGGGGAGGTGTATCACAAGTTAGAAGAGAGAGACTATAGGGGAGTAAATAGTCGGAGGAGATAACATAAGTGTATCAGAGGTCAAACAAATTGTGTTCTCCGAGATAATACTATCAAACAAATCATCAATAATATTTCGAGTACATACCGAAGGTCCAGCCCAAAATGAAGGTCAAAGTCCTGAAGCACAAACAAGAATCTGCCTCGAGCAGTTCCAGCTCGAGTTCCTCCCAAGCCCAAACCATGACCCAGCTCCAAAAGTCCACCAATCCTGATCTGCATCCATTCGCACGAGAAAGGGAATACGCTCGAGCTCTGAATGCGACGAAATTGGATAAGATTTTTGCGAAACCTCTAGTAAAGGCGATGGATGATCATATAGAGAGCGTTCGGGTTATGAGGCGAAGTAACCAGAATGCGATGACGTTTTACTCAGGTGAGGGGTTAATATTTAAGCGATTCGATGAGTAATTATAATGCTGGTCGTAGTCTCAGCTAAGAGCAAGTAGGGAGGTCTGCCTGTGATGAAAACACTTTCTGTTGATGCTTTTCCGATAATTCACCCAATTCAAACTTACCGTATGATGCACACAAATTCAACCAAATTCAACCAATTCGAAAACTCCAAAGTACAAAAAACAACTCAACTCTAAAATCATTGATCAACCCCAGGCGCCTGCGACGGCGAGGTCATAACCTGGGACCTCACCCAAACTCGAGCCGTAAACCGCTGGAAAGCCCATACCGGTTTTGTCAGGGGAATAGTCGAAGCTCCAAATGGCAACAATCTCCTAACTTCGGGGGATGATAAATGCGTCAAATTGTGGAAATTGAATTCGTCTTCATTAAAGGCGGTGCAGAATGCGAATCAGAATATTGGACTAGATGGTGATGAGGATGATTCCATCAAAAACCTCTACGACCAATCCGGGTCAACAGCGAGTGTGCCGATGTCGTTTGATAGTCGGAATTTTACTGCTGATAGACGGATATCAACGCAGGAGAAGATGATTTCAGTGAACGTGTGGCGATCACCATCGAGTATATTGTCGCTGGATCATCATTGGAAGAAACCGCTTTTTATTACCACAGGGGAAACGGTCGATGTGTGGGACTATAATCGGTCGGAACCGATCAATAGCTTTGAGTGGGGGACGAATAGGGTAAGATGATGATACCACTGGGTATTTAAGTGGATTTGCAGTTCGTTGATGCTATTTACTGCTGGTGGCGTAGGAATCGTAATAGCGACTTATTCGGTTAGATTGTATTCGGATTTCGCACCTTATGGATTCCGATTTGAACAAAAATACACGCATCGTGTGATGCTCAACGTTCTAGGAACCCATATCCCTCTCAACGTTGTACACACCCATATCCCAGGTCTACACCGCCAAATTCAACCCCGCCGAGCCCGCCTTAATAGCAGCTTCAGCCGCCGACAACTCCATCTCCCTGTACGATCTCCGTGGCCAATCTGCCATCCGCAAAACCATCCTCCAAACTCGCACGAACGCGATCGCGTGGAATCCGCAGGAACCGACGTACACTAAACACTTTATTAATTGGCACGATCCGAAACGGAAACTCAAACTCAAATTGAGAGCACATCATTCATGTATGTAGAAATGTAGTTTACGATGTATTTATTTTACGATGTATTTCTGTATGTTGGTATCATCATTCATATACGCCATCTGAATTGCAGTTCCGGATGATCCCATTTAATATTTCGGATGTTGTCAAGGTATTTCACCGCAGCCAACGAAAACGGCAATCTCTACACGTTTGATATCCGGAGATTAACACATGCGTGTTGTGTGCATAGTGATCATACGATGGCGGTTTTGGATATCGATTATAGTCCCACCGGTACTCTAAATTACAAAATAACAGCAACGATTCAAAATACACTCGAAAATGAGTAGATTCGTATAAGAGAGACTTCATTTATTGTTCATTTCAACGCTACGTTGAAAGGGGGGGGGTAGACGAGCGGCCGAAGGCCGCGAGTGCGAGCGAACGAGCGAAGCGAGTGAGCGAGCCAACCATCGGTGGTGATCATCACTGCTGGTAGGAAAGACGCACTGATTAGGGTCCATGGGGGGGGCGAGCGAAGCGAGCCCGACGCGAACGAGCGAGCGAAGCGAGTGAGTGAGCCAGCCTGCTTGGATTGATCGACCCATCATGTTCATTCATTCGTGCCATCGAATTGGGCAGCGAGCGAGCGGAGCGAGCGAGCTTGACGATGATCACACGGCACATTTTCGACCGCGATCGGGGAACATGCGAGCGCGAGCGAGCGAAGCGAGCGAGCGATTCACGACGGGATCCAAATGGCTCCGAAAAATGTCATTTTTTCTGTCTCCGCCTTCATTTTTTTAGCGTTGAAAAGGGGGGGGTGGGGGGGTCGAGGCCCGGAGATGTGATTTCAACGCTGCGTTGAAATGAAAATTAAATAAAGTCTCTCTAATTTACGATGTATTTCTGTATTACATTTGTTATTTTAGGGATGTATTTTGAATCGTTGCGCTTATTTTGTGCGTTAAGGTACTGAGTTTGTTAGTGCGAGTTACGATAAGACAATCAGAATCTTCAAAAGAGACGGCATCAAGTCACGGGAAGTTTATCATACGAAGCGAATGCAAAGAGTCTTGGCGTGCCAGTTTTCGACGGATGGGAGATTTGTGTTCAGTGGGAGTGAAGATTGCAATGTCAGGATTTGGAAGGCGAAGGCGAGCGAGAAGCTAGGTAAGATCTATTGGGATGTTACTAGTTAGCATCTGCATTGTCAGGATATGGAAAGCCTGGGCGAGCGAGAAATTGGGTCAGAATTAGCGTGGGTAATAAATATTAGTAGGGTCTAATCGATACGCTCACGTGTCAGTTCGCGAGAAATTCAACGCATGTATTCATACAAAATTATTCTCATACAAAAACTCCCAGGCCCAATCTCCGTCCGCGCAAAAAATCCCACCCATTCATTACCGAGAAATATTAATACACTTCCCAAACAAAACCAAAACTCCCAGGCCCCCTCTCAGTCCGCGAAAAGTAATACTGTCACACTATTCGTACCAAAACTCCCAGGCCCCCTCTCCGTCCGCGCAAAAAATCCCATCCATTACCGACAAATAACCCACTTCCAAAACAAAACCAAAATTCCCAGGTCCACTGTCCGTCCGCGAGAAAAAAGCAACATACTACCGCGAGGAACTCAAAAAGAAATTCGGCGCCGTGAAGGAGATCAATAGAATCGCGCGCCACACTCACATCCCCAAATGGCTCAAGTCCAGGCAAAATCTCGGGAAAATAATGAAGGATTCGCAGAAGAGAAAGGAAGATAACAGGAGGACGCATTCGAAGCCGGGGACGGTAGGGTATGTCAGTGAAAGGAAAAAGATGATTGTGGAGGAAGAGGAATGATGTAACGGGTGTTTTCATTATATGAAACGGGTGTTTTCATGTTAGTAGGGGGAGTAAGTAGTTGTGTGCAGGAGTCTCCGTGCTTTTGGAAAAGGAGGAGGAACCAATGGCGAGAAGACGGTCGGGTAATGATCGTGTCAAGCAATGATGATGCTCGGAATACGAAGGTTGGAAGAAGATGACATCGGGCACGTCATGCCCAAGAGGGAGTAAAGGAATTAGAGATCTCTCTGGCATGACATGGAGAAGGAACAGCATACAACGAACACTGGAGGACGAACACTGGAGGAATCGATTTTGACTTTTTGAGGGGATTTTGTTTCCGAAGTTTGTTTGGAATTGGATATACATCGCAGTAGTTAGTGAGATTTTCGGCGCTCTATGAGTACTCAGAAGCATGTCAGTAGTGTTGTTTTGTGAGTGGAGGTCTGCATGTAAAAGTACGTATCATATGACAATCATATGTTCACTGGTTAATCCTGGAGTATGCAAAATATTAATTTCAAAAACACCATGAAAAAATTATGACTCGTTTTGCTGTGTGGTATGCAGAAGGGTAGTCGTAGCGGCCGTTTTGTAAAGCATTTTGCGTTGGTAAGATCTTCTCAGATTTCGATTTGTGGCATCAGAGTCAGCATAATGTTCCAATTTGCATTTCTTGGTTTTCGCAGTGGGTGGCTTCATTCAGTTGTCCGGATTTGGTGTTGTGATTGAATTGGATTCTTGATGGTAAGACGACTGAATCATTGAGAACTGGTCCCACAAATTACTGACACCACCAAACACTGACAATGACATGAATCCCTTACCAAAAACACAACACAACTTCAAAAAACACCATAAACACCACCAAAAAGCCAACAACATGAAACATACCATACAAGCCACGAATAATTCCACAACCTCACCCTACACAAGACAGACTTAGTGAACAAACGGTTCCCGGAATCGACTTTTACGTTTTTCCCGAAGTCGAAAGACGGTTCAAACGAGATTCGCGTTGTTGCTGTACGTACACAGGCAATGCGTGCACGCAATGCCAAGCGCCTACTTGCGACTTGTATGCTATCAGAATCAATGCGGTGACAAAGTGACACCGACACCTAGGACTGTACAACTGCATGCGGAGTTGTGTTCCAATTTGATGCTCTATGCCAAAGCTACATGCCAAATTCTATGTTATAGACGCCATCCAGTTGCCAGTTGGCACTGTCGCGTTGCCGCTTGGGACCCTTTGAATTATTCATGGAATTGAATTCTTAACATAATATTAAGTGCATATTGATAACTTTAAGGGCTCATGATTGAATTCGAACTCAAATTATTCTAACTCAAACTCCCGAGGGATTCTCGAGGATTTGAACCGAACACGCAAACACTATTAGAACAGCCTCCCACCACAACTAAGTCCTCACCCACAACCCTCACTGCTTACACAACGCACACTTCCCCCTCAGACTGGGGCAGAAACCCCCAAATAAGCACTTCTGGAAGCACCCAAGGCAAACGTGTTTCCCGCATTTCGCGCATTCCGTCCTCTGTAGAGGCCAGGGGATGGTAGGGGGATATTCAACCGGATTGTGAAGGTTGGCGTGCGATGTGAGAGCCTTGAGAGGGAGGGTTTCATCGTTTTGAATTTCACCGGGGGTGGCTAATCTGGCCAGGGCCGAGTTAGTGCTGCTTTCAGTGTTTTCATTACGGCCGTGGGTGCGAGATGCGGGTCCGTGGACACCATCAGGGTTCGATTTTGAGCTTTGGGACTTCGGCTTCTCTAGGGGCTTCGGCTTCTCACTATTGGTATCAGGGTCCAGCTCTGGCCCGTGATCGACGAATTTCGCCATACAAACGGGACAAACTAGGTCGGGGTCGTCGAATTCGGTGGAGTCGCTGTGTTCTTTACTAATCTGACTAATATCGTTGACGCTGCTGTTGATTCTGTTTGATGATGCCATCTCATCGACGACGTTGTTCTCGTTACGGCGGCGTCTATGGCTGCGAAAATTTTCATGTGCTTCGGAACTGCTGATTTCGCGCTCGTTTTGGCTCTGGTTGGAACCGCGAAGAACGTTGATCTTCAGGAAGGCACCCTGTTTCGCGGGCGTCTTGCTGTCGATAAGGTGCGAACTATTAGTCTGCGCACCTTCCTCGGCCGACTGTGAATTCTGGGCCGATATTAGTTGTGTTCTTGGATCACTAATCTTCCTCCTGCTATTGATTTTGTTGAATTTCTGCCCTAAATGCTGTTGATTTTCTTGATTTTGTTGTTGATCTCCCTCTTGCTCAGTGACATCATGATCATGCTGACCACTGGAATCTGAGTTTTCTTCCGCGTCTGAATCTTCTCCAACTTCATATTCGCTCAGCACCTCCTGCCTCCTCATCCTGTCCAGTGCTTCTTGCCTCTTCGCCCTTTCCTCTTGCCTCCTCGCCCTTTCCCTCATCTTCAGCTCCACCTCCCTCACCAGCCCGCCCAGCTGCTCCCCAACCTGTCCTTGCACTACCAACCAAAGATCGTCTAGCTCCTCGGCCCTCTTTTCCGTCTTTAGCGATAACCACAGGTCCAGCGCCTGATATTCGCCGCTCGTCAACTTGGGCTGGTACCTCGTTGCGCACAAATTGTTCCGAAATTAAGAGAGATGTTCCGAAATTGAAAGGAAATGGAATTCCACATTCGATCGAAATACATCGCGAAGCATACGTGAGTGATAATCATATTCATTTTAGAGGAGATTCTGGGATTCTGATTTGAAATTTTAATTTGAAATTTCGGAGCACGGTGTGCTTCACTTGACACTCACTGTGTTCTCACTGCTTTAGAGTACCTGCTCAAAATATGTTCGCGCAAGTAGCCACTCAAGCCGGGGGCATCCTGCAAGCCGCCAGATGACTCATAGCGCCGTGATTCCGGCTGCAATTTCGTGACTTTCTGAGTGGACATTTTGACCTTCCGTTGGAGCTCTGCGCGAGTCTTCTCTATCGAGTATGCATGCGAGGAAGCGAACCGGCGGCCAGTTGGGGTGGCAAGGAGAGCGTCAAGCGCTATTGAGTCGACGAGAGTGGCGAAATCGAGGGTTTTTTTGAAGTCGAGGGTGTTTTCGAAGTCGGGGGATCCGTTGACGTGTGTTTCAGAGCCGAGCTTGTTTTCGGGGTCGAGCTCGTTTTCGATCTCAGTCTGATGAGTCTGACGATTTCCGGCGTTTTCGATCTCCGTCAGATGACGAATCGCTACGTCACCGCGGCTCGGGTTTAAACTGGTAGAACTGGCAGACTGTTGCGGACCACCTCGCGAACCTGTCTGAAGAAAGCGCGAATATTTTGATTGAGGATTTCTGGAGGTGTCATTATTGTCCTTGTGATCTTTACCATCTTCTCCCTTCCCCAGAGTAAGCAATTTGGACAGCTTGTCAACTACGCTGGAAATCTGACGTCCGCCTTGCTTGTTCAAGTCCTCTTTGTGTTGCTTGTTCATGCGAACTCTTTCGATGAAAGTTCCGATCTCTTCAGCCCGCACAAAAAGGCGGACGTGCGGGGCAGGGCTGGCTTGACTCAGGGGCATTGACCTCTTGCTCTTAGTTTTATCTACGACGGAGGGGCCTTGATTACTCTTGGTAAGATTACGCATCCTGGTATTGCCGGCGGTTAAGTTTCGCATTCCAGTTGACTTTGCATTCGGATCATTCTCCAGAAGAACCAACTGAATTTTCACGTCAGAGGAAGTCGAAAGAGATTCACCCGAAATATCACCCAGCGGTCCCAGCCCCTGATCATCCGAGTTTCTTTCATTAGCATTTTCATTACTATCAGCATTAGCACGATCCACTCCATCCATTCCATCCAACCACGCATCCCCCGTGCGGATTTCGCCTCCGTCCAGGCCCCAGAGGAGGAATTCCATGCGCTTGGACGTCACAAACGGAATCGAGCGTCGGCGAGAAGGGGAGTACCTGACGAGAGGGGAACCGGTACTGTGCCAGACGAAAAGGGGGCAATCGAGCGCCGGCGAGAGGGGGAGTACCTGACGATGGGTACGGCGAGAGGGGGAGTACCTGACGATGGGATCGAGCGTCGACGAGAAGGGGAGTACCTGACGATGGGATCGACCGCCGGCGAGAGGGGGAGTACCTGACGATGGGGACGAACTGGGCGTCGGCGAGAGGGAGTACCTGACGATGGGTACGAACTGGGCGTCGACGAGAGGGGGAGTACCTGACGATTTCGTACCCGTCGGCGAGAGGGGGAGTACCTGACGATGGGTACGAACTGGTACAATCGAGCGTCGGCGGGAGGGGGAGTACCTGACGATGGGTACGAACTGGTACAATCGAGCGTCGGCGGGAGGGGGAGTACCTGACGATGGGTACGAACTGGTACTGTGCCAGTATTACTGTAAGTATTACGCGAGTTGCAGTAATACGCGAGAGGAGGGGAAAATGGGTGCTGCATGATGTGCAATTGGGTGCTGTATTGTGTACTTAGTTCTATTGTACCGCATGGGTGCCTGCATGAGCAAAACTCAATTAATGCACTTGCGATAGTGTGCAGAGATATTAATAAGTGAAGTTGAAGTTCAGAGTTCGAATCATTGATAATTTAATCAATGAACATCACGATCAGTAATGCAATGATCATCACGATCATTAATGCCACTATGACTTCTAGCTTACAGCTCCTTCCATTCCCCCAAGCCAATATGAGCTAGCGATCTCGAAATAATCCTTGCACTTTCGCGGAATTTGGACTGATTTTCTTCCAAGTTCCTCAAAATGATTGGGCTTGCAAGATCGGATTGCAGGTGAGGCTCTCCTCTTTTCGCTTCTCGTGGGCTAGTAGTAGTATGATTCTCCTCTTTTCGCCTCTCGATTGCTTGGTCACAATCAGTTGCGGTCATTAATTCCAGCATCTGATCCAAGGTTGGAACTTTAATTTTTTCGTCCGTGCCGGGGTTTTTCTTCTGAGACTGCTGGATTAGTTCAGGATTTCTTTTGGACTGAAGCTTCAAGATTTTTTGCGAATCTTTAAGACTCTTTGGGGATCCGTTGACGTGTGACGATTCGCGGCGAGCATCCTGATTGCTGAAAATTTTGTCGCTGAATCTCGCTGGAGGTGAAATTTCCGAAGAGCGCGAATCGCTGAGTTCACTAACGAACACCCCCGTCGCAACCACATCTACGCTCCGAGCATTCCGAACGTGTCGATTTTCGGCGTTTCCGTTCCTCCTCTCCCTTCTTTCCCTATTGCCAACGAAATAACTTTTGTCGTCGATGCTTCGTAATTTTCCTTGGTGTCGCATCATATCTAGAATGTCAATCACCTTGGATCCGGTGGATTTGTGACATCTGTCAATTGATTTGTCAAATTCAGATTGAAATTCCCACGCTCCGCGAGAGTCAGCTAAGACAAACAAGAAAAAATCATACAGAGAAACTCCGGCGTAGAAATAAGATGGATCAACGCGATTGGGATCGGCTTGGTTTAGGTGGTGGAGGGTTTGAGCGTAAACATTACTGCTGGGGTCGGTGGTAATGCCGTTGATGTTGATCTCGTTCCTGCCGCTATCTTTCTTGGATTTTTGGGGAAGTGATTTTTGGAGACTTCCACTCTGCTCGGAAACACTACTCTGTTCATCAGCACACTGACTATACAAATGATCTTTGGGAGGCAGACCTTGTTTTCTCGGACCTAACAACACATTTTGCTGCAGCAAGCCAATCGGAAGGCCCGCGGGGAGGGAGTTATGGCACACACAACTTCGACACTGTGCCTCCAGAATCCAGCCCAAAAGTTGGAGGCGGTGCGTGTACTCGAGGCAAGGGGGGAAGGTTTTCGAGTGATGCATCGTATTCAATTTCTTCGATGGCTGGTCTTGGTTTGAGTTGTCTTTTGAGGTGTCTTTTGAGTTGTCAATAGTCGAGTCTATCTGCTCTAGTTCTCCCACCAAACTGCTTTTCTGAGTCTCTCTCGAGCCGAGACTGCTCTTCTCCTCTAGACTGCTTCTCCCCATGAGAGTTTGAAGTTCTTGAATGCTATTGTTGGCGGTAACTTGCGAGTAGTTCTTTTGAACACCCTGTCCCTTCCTATATTGAGGTTCATTTAGGGGACAGAACCTGATGACGTTAGCAGAACCAGACGAATTTCCCGAACTCGTGAAATTCTCCAGCCACCCCTCTAACCCAAAATCTTCCAGCTCAAACCCCATCGTCGCGTCCCAACCCATCCTCCCCGCCTTCACAGTATCGAAAAGCTTGAAGCCAATCTTCTCCCAATTCCCGTAAATTTTAGGCTTGTTGTGTTTCCCACCAAACTCCTCCACTCTTTTACTATAACTCGTCGACGTCAATTTCAATTGCTGTTTCGGGTAGATAAAGCGGATTGCAGGTGTCGGGCAGGTGTCTGGTTGAAGCGGATGCAGGAGGAGGGGGTGGATCTGGTTGACGAGGTCAGACTCGTGTCGCTGATAGTTGCGGTGGTGGAGGAGCAGGGGGTGGATCTGGTTGATCATGTCAGACTCCGACTCGTGTCGCTGGAAGTGGCCGTGTCGCTGAAAGTGGCGGTAGAACAGGTGGTTTTGGAGAAAAATGTCAGGTTGGTGTTTACGTTGGTGTTGCAGGAGGTTGTCCCGTTGCAGCGGCGTGAGGAGGCGAGGGTCGATGTCGTAAATTTTCTTGAGCAGTTGGATAGTTTCCCGGGGATTTTTATCGTGGAGCTTTTTGAAGAGGGTGTCGCGTTTTCGTTCAACTTGTTTGTCTTGGTGGAGGAGGTTGGAGCTTTGCGTTGGTCCATGACTACCAGAGCGTTGGTTCGCCGTCGGCGTACTACTGTAATGATTGGAGTTAGTATTACTGTGGCCTAAGTCACAGTTGTTCCCTGTATTTCCCAAGCTCCGCCACAGGCCGAGCGCCCCGGTTTGTAATGCGCGGAGGATCCAGGGTTGAAGTAGGCTCCAGTCCTTGCCACTGTCGCCAGTGTGAAGTGCTCCGATGCCGTCACAGTCTTTCCGGCCACCACCGTAATTAGTATTACACTCGTTGTTAGTCATACTGTTAGCCTTAGGCTTTTTCAGACTCCCAATGCTCCCATTTTTCCCCATCGGAGTTTTCCGAATTCCATAATTTCCATCCCCCCTCCTCATCCTCTCCCCCAGGTCCAGTAGTCCACAAGGCATGAGCCTGAAATGCAGATTCTCCGTCTCCAATTCAACCAATCTGTTCACAAGCGTATTCAAATAAGAAGTAACGAAAAACACCAGCCTGCTCAGATTGTTCTGATCATTTTTCTTCGTCAGAGCTTGTGTTATCAACGGAAGAATCGGCTGGAACCCATTAGGGACGATGGATCTGCGACTATGGATGTGCGACTCACTGTGACTTCCACCACTGCCGCTCTGCGCGAGACGACTGTCCACAGTGCCCACCTTTGGGCCAGAGGTATCAATATTGTTGTTATTCCCAAACTCGCTAATATTGTTGACAGTCCCATGATCGTGATTTTTATCATTTTCAGTATCGAGTATTTCGTCAAATATTTCGCAAACTCCGTATCCCCCGAATCCAATTCTCTCGAAATCTTCAAATTGAGCTTTCTTTATCATATCGAGATGCATACTCGTCCTGAAGGACTTTGCGTCGTCCACCAGGAAAGTAATGAGGGAAATGCGCTTCATCCAGACGGTAGGGTCGGGTTCATGATGATGCTGCGACATTTCTGCATGCTTTTCATTGGCAATGTTGGCATCCTGCGAAGGATCCTCTTCTAAGTGGAGGTATTTGACTTCATCTAAGCGGAGCCAGGCTGCAGTTGCCTCGTATTCGCTTGGACCACGATGGTGCGGATGGTGCCTGAATAAGTATCAGTGCTCAATTCAGTATTAGCGCCTCGGTTGCTGAACAGGATTGTACGTGTATTGTGAAGTATGATTGCACTTTTTCGGTCTTAAGTTAAACTTTAAAGTTGCTACTCAAAGTAATTTCCAACTTCTTACTTCCCCTCCTTCCACTCCCCCGTCTCCACCTCCACATGAACACTCAAATAGCCGCCGTGGAGTGCCCAAAAACAAAAATCCCATTTATTTCCCAGAGACGGCTCATGAGGGGGGAAATCTGGTATACCATCCACCGAATTCCCCTTTTTTAGTGCGACGCGTTTTACCTCTTCGTCAACCACCCTCGAGATCGTGGCAACGACGTTTTTGTTTACCGGAATCACATCACGTTTTGCGTTCGCCGCCATCGACGTATTGCGCGTGTAAAAGTTGTAGACATTGTCCTTCTTTAAGTTTTCACCTCTTTCGCTGGCAATGTGCTGGGGATTATTCACTGAAGATTTCCCATTTAAGTTGTTGCCATTTTCATCGGTGTCATTTTCATCGCTATTTAAATTATCATCATCTTCACCCATCAATGCCCGCATCGCCCCCGCCAACGAATTCTTCGGCTGCTTCCTATTTCTGACCTTCTCCAAAAACTCCCGCAATCCAACGCCTCTCCTCACGAGTTTGTTCCTTAACTGCCTCGCTCCCAGCGTCTCCCTCACTTGTTCCCAGTCCCACATCCCCTGACTCTTCTCCAAAACCACTTCGTAAAATTCTAACACCGTAAAAGGTTGCATATACTGCAGTAAATGCATAGCTATCGTTTCCGAGAATAACGCTTGAAATTGGGAGGGGGTGATTTGGGTGTTGTGACTGTCGATGTGAAGGCTGGGATGTTCGTTGAATTCATCGATGAAGTCGTTGAAATCAATGTTGTTTTCTTGATTATTACAGAAGCGCGAAGGGCGTCGACCCGAAGATTCTAAACCAGAACCTCTCACCCCTTGTGAAGCAAACTCGTTACCAATTCCAGCGCCGATTGTTTTAGTGGACTGCTTCATTTTCTGCGGACTGCTCCCCTGTGGGATGCGTTGGCACCCGATATTTTTACACCTCGCCGATTTCCAGAACTTTGATTCGCATTCGCAGGAGCTTTCTGAGATTTTGGTAGACTTCCCTTTGTTTCCAGGACTGTTTCCAGAAAATGGCTGACTTGAGGGTTTTTTCAAATCTTTTTTTTTCCCAAGCCAAACAGTCATTCCCCGTTGGCCGAGACTGGCGGTGTTGCTTTTGTTTTTCGAAGTTTTGTCTGATCCGTTGCTGCTGCGTTTTCTATCCGCTTTCGATGTTCTCACATAAGTGACATTACCTGCAGAAACAATTTGCTCTGTGTGAAGATCCTGATTTCGGTCTTCCAGGGTGTCTGTCGGGTTGATCGGTGCCTTGGGCCACAACTCGAACAGCTGTGAGAGCCACTCCCCCAAATCGTGACTTTCACGCGCAGAACCAGTATTGCCACTGTTAAAAAACTGCCCAGCAAAACGCTCCCAATCGCTTGTGATGTCGGTATTTAGCAAAAAATCCAGCCAACCGAGTCTGGAGAGGGCATCACGTTCGAGGATTTCAACGATCTCGTTTTGGTGCTCCAGAGAAGATTGAGGTTCTTCGAGGCTTCCTGTCAGGCTCCCCGTCGCTGCCCTGGCAAACGCCTTTTCAGGGTTTTCCGGCGACGGCTTCCTTTCGACCTTCCGAGTGGTGCGGTTGTATTCGTAAACCTCGCGGTGTCCCTTGATGCGTTTGCCAGCGCTTTTGTGACGGCCAGCCCTTTTGTGACAGCCTGCGCGTTTCCCTCCGGTTTTTTGCGTGGAATCGTTTGACATTACTGAGCTCTCTTCTTTTGACAACTTTTGAAGGCTCCCCTTGAACTGTAGTATTTTTTGTAGTCTTCTTCCCTTGTCTATCCTATCCTTTCTATCCTTCCTCCTCTCCATCAGTCTATCCTTTTCTACTCTATTTCTGAAGCGCGTCTGCATCCGCCGCGCTCGCTTCGCCAAATCTCTTTCCATCACGAGCTCGATGCTCAGATCCCCGTTCAAATCCCCGTTGTGCGAGCTATAATCCCCGTTGCTAGGACCGTTAATGCTATAATTATCTGAAGGAGATTTTTCGAAGTCACTGCCTGAAAATTGCTGGTTCGGAACCCTAAATCCGTTCCCGTTCTCCGGTTGTTTCCGTTCTTCATCGTAAACTTCTTGCTCTCGTTGCTCACTCTCGTCACCGTAAACTTCGTCCTGCTCCCTGTAAAATCGAGCCAGCGATTC
>Ga0099798_10064_pt1 | contig 30946 bp, 24 predicted proteins | sample Uncmet_Sort29A_1_FD_89870 | JGI IMG/M metagenome (GOLD analysis project Ga0099798, IMG submission 89870) | Marine eukaryotic communities from CALCOFI LINE 67, Pacific Ocean - CN13ID_Sort29A_1 | ecosystem: Environmental > Aquatic > Marine > Oceanic | place: Pacific Ocean: Monterey Bay | collected...
CAACTGATTTACTAATCTAATCTGACGTTTCCATTAAAAAATATCCAGCTTGTCACCAGTTTCTGTAGTATAAGTTTAAATAGATTTAATTTTGGATATAGTAATAGTTTTCAATAGTTGTTGATCCCCATCTAGGTTAAGTAATAGATATGTGTAGCCTGTAATATCCTGTGTAGCTCTTATTAATAAATCTAGTCTAGTGGTAATAAATAAGTTAAAATTTCTACCCATATTTTCTAAAAAAAATACAAGTATGACAAAATCCAAAAAACAGAAATCTAATTCTAAATCTTCTTCTAATAATAAGAATGATGTTATACCAGCACCTTTACCGCCACGTGCATCAGCAGTAGAGAGTCAACCTAAAACAAGATCTTCAGCAGCTGAAAGTCAACCTCCACGTGAATCAGCAGCCAAAGCAGAACATGAAATACGTGCATCAGCAGCAGAGAAAAAAATAGACTTAGACTGGATGGGATCTGGCTTTAAACCTGTGACATCAAGTGGAAGTGGAGGCGGTATTAATAACAATGCTAATAATACAATAAGTCCAGGTACTAAAGTCATCAAAAACGACTATAATACCAATACTACAACTAAAACAACAAAAAAGAATGTAAAGGGAGGTGCTCCTGTGGACCTAGGTTGGATGGGCAGTGGATTTAAAGCGATTGATTCCGGTGGATCTCCGGGTGCTAATACTAAGGTACTTAGAATTTACGCTTTAAAACCTTTACATTTGGAAAGTTAAAAATTCATGGTGAAACTTGAGCTAAAACTGCTCTAGAAACGTTGATTTTGATTAAATTATCTATCCGGTCTTAGAGCTTAAATTTGAGAGGCGCTTATTTTCTAAAATTTAAGGTACTCGATCATTATGTTACTGAAACTACTACAACTACAAATAAAAGAAAAGAAGAAATAAGACCTAGAGGAGGAGGAGATCCATTTAATACTACTGAATCTGATCGAGATCGTGCTAGTACTAATATTAAGTGACATTTTAGGGCCTAAAACCTCAATTCTACAGTCTTAAATTCCATAAGCATTTTATAAGGAAAAGTCGCATTCTCATGCAGTTTTTTCAACAATTATGTATCCCCAAGGAACGGGATCTAAAATCTTGAAAATTTCTAAAATGACTCACTAGGTAGAATAGCACCAGCACATCCTAGTAAAAAATCTTTTGCTTCAAGTCCTGGAGTAGCTAGTCGTGCTACTACAAATGTACCAGATGGTACTCCATAAAATATAATTATTGTCTATCCTTGTAATTATAAGGTGTTATTCTTTATTTTTAAAGGAAAACCTTAATATTTTAGACTTCAGAATTCAAAGTCTTCAGAAGGCTTCCTCTGATGCATTTGTAGAAGGAAAAAACGTGAAATATTTGATATATTCTAGGATCCTCGATATGAAAGATCTAAAGCCTAAACCGAAAATTCTAAAGCCTAAACTTATAATTTTAAGGTATGTACCCCTCTAATCAAGATAGTGGTATGCAAGCATTAAAAAGACAATCTACATTACCACCATTATTACCAAGTAGCAGAGATCCTGGAAATAAGGAGATGCAGCAAGGAGGAAGTAAAGAGACTGGAGGTAGTAAACAAACAGGAGGTAGTAAAGATATAACTTCTGCTAATCAGCATGATGTTCCTTTTAGTCCACCTGCTAGAGACCCAATGGCTCCACCTATGCCTAAAAATAAGACTAACAATCAGCAAACTCTCACTCAATTATTTCCTGGTTCACCAGAGAGTAGTAAAGGGATTACAAGTTATCCCAGTCCCGATCCTAATCAGATAACTAGTTATCCAACTAAATTTACAAATGCAACTCAACTTGCAGTAAAGAACAGACTGTTACCTAATAGTGATCGAATCGGAACTCCTGATCGTACTAATATTCCTCTTGGTCGTGCAAACACTAATAGTAATAAACCAATACCAGTAGGATATACACCTGGGAAATATTTATCTGGTGGAAACGAGGGATCACCTGCAGGCCTTTCTCCCTCTCAAAAAGCTATTATTTCAACTAGTAATCGTACTGGTAGTACCAGAGGAAATCCTATGGATGTTATAAAGAAAAACGATAGAACAAATACTACTGATCGTGCTCCCACAGACCGAGAATTATTCAACTCCGAATTTCACTTCGATCCAGATCAACATGAACGATCTCCTTCTCAAAGAATAGCAGATGTCGTAGATCGACCAGGACAATCTGAACTAGATGCCTTCCACTACCCAAAACAAGCAAATACAAATCAATGGAAACCAAATACAGCGGAAACTAGACAAGGGTACTTTTAGTTTGAAAATCTTCGGTTTAGGCTTTAGTGAATTCTCCTTTGAAAACTCTTAAAAATACAAACTTCAAAATTCACAGTAAAACCTTCGGTAAATATGCTCTAGAAACGCAAAATTTTTCTAAATTATCTAGCCGGTATCCTCGCCTCGGGATTAAATTTGAAAGTTGTTTATTTTCTCTCTTAAGGTTTTATAATGCTAAGCCATATGAAGCACCTGAACATCCTCTTGGTTTCGCAGATCCTGGTCTAGCAGCAGGCGAAGTAAAACCGATGAAAACTGGATTAGCTGCGAGTCCTTGGAATGACGGAAAGAGTTATTGGAATAAAGCTAAACCAATTCAAGATCATCCTGATCAAGTACTTAAAATCTACCCATTCAAATCCTTAAAATCATAAAGCTCTAACTTCATGGTAAAATCTTCTGTAAATACGCACTAAAATCGAATTTTTTTCGTAAATTATCTAGCCGGTTATGAAGCTTAAATTCTAAGGTCTTTAAATTTTCTTTAAACAGATATTGCCGGGATTAGCAGAAAACACTAAATATATGAGAGAACGTGATATCAGGAAACAGTTGTATGGAGACGTCAAAGCTCATGGTTATGGAGATCATCGTGAAGGATTCGAGGAATATAGGATGATAGGAGGAAAGGAGATAACAGGATTTAGGAGTCCTCAAGAGGTTGGAGGTCCGAAAGATTATAATACTAATGTTTTAGATAACCCAGAACCTGGTGATCCTAATTGGGGTATGAATCGTAATATACCTAATCCAGGTTTGATTACGCCGAATACGGGTCCTGGTACTTATTAGATTTCTCTTTGAATCTTTAAATTCTCTCTTTTTAATCTTTAAGAATACTAGTCTGAAAACTCATAATAAATCCTTCGTTAAATATGCTCTAGAAACGCAAATTTTGTTTAAATTATGTAGCCGGTTATTTCATTTATTTCTTTCTCAAGGTACAGCTTCTCCAGGAATCAGAGCTCCGACAGGAGCAGTGTTACCTCGTAATAATGATGTAGCAGCTCAATTAGCTGCAGCTCCTATTATGGGTACGAAGCATGCAGATAGTAACGTTGTAAACGGAATTGAGGAGAATTATATGTATAATTATAATACGAGGGAGTTTACGAATCCTGCTGCTGGACCATATTCTCCGGGAACCATTCCTGGTATGGAATTCAGGAATGCATTTCCTCAGATTGGGAATCCTGATGGGTATACTGGTAGAAGATATGGTGCAGATTATACTAAACAGGCTGCAGATCGTGCTGCTTTACATGATTATCACATGGTTCAATCAACACCAGCGGGGAGAGCTCAGTTACAGAGAGAAGCTGCTATGCGTAATAGAAATCAGATGGGTATTTAATGCTTTAACATCCCGTTTTTTTAGCTCTACGGAGGGTCTCGAAATATATGCTCCGGAAGCTGTTTTTTACTTGTATATTTGCTCTTTTTAAAGGCTCTCCAGGAGATTCTAAAAACTGAGGATTTAATACATTAAGGTATGGGTGGAGGAGTTCATGATGGTGTGCCTCCAGCTGGTAATGCTATGTTTATGCAATCACCGAATCATTTAGGTGCAAGGAAGGATCGAATAGATCATCCTAGAGATAGATTTGAACAAAGATATGGGATAGATGGAGATGATGGTCACGGTGGGAATTATGATGATGGATATAATCGTAGAGCTGGATCAATTGTTAATCTTAGGAATACGACGAAGAATATAGTAGACAATATAAAGAATATGAATCCATTTGGTGCTAGTGGTGAGCATGAGGATGATTTAAGTGATCTCCAACATCCTCATGAATGTACGGGTTTGATTAGAGAGTTACAGAAACAGAATAGGAAACTGATAAAAGAAAACAAATCATTGAGAGAGGAAGGTGGAGGATCAGGAGGAAGAGGTGGTAATAATAGAGAACTCCAGGATGCCTATGATGATATAGATGATTTAAAAAGGCAATTAAAAACAGAAAGGATGAAAGATAAAAATGTAAGTAGTGGAAGAGGAGGTGGTAGAAGTGATAATAGAAGAGATGATGATAGCGATGAAGAAGAAGAGAAAGGAGGTGGTTTCCTACCCGCGATGCCCGCTATTCCTAATCTTAACCCATTTGCTGCTGCAAAAGATGATGATGAAGAAAAAAGTTCTAAAGGTAGTCCTAAACCAGCACCAAAGAGAAAGAGTGAAAGAAAGTCTGTTAAGAGTGATTCTCCACCTAAACGTGAAACTGGTATAATGGATGCAATCACCAACCCATTCGGAATCTTTGGTGGAGATGATCCTGAATCTAAAATGTCTAGTGAAGGGGATGAACCTGAATCAGCTGCACCACCACCTTCATCTACAGGTGCTCGTGCTAGACCTAAACCTAAAGCTCAACCTAAACGAAGTCATAGTGGGATGCACAGTGGTGTTGATCTAGGTGGAGGTGTAGCTGAACAGACAGCTCAGATCTCTCGTTCAGGAAACTCTGGAGCTGGTTGTTACTTACAGATTTATCCTGATTACAATGGTTCTCTCTACAAAACATGGGAAAAACGTAGACCTAAAGATGCAATACTTTTCCTCCAGCCTGTGGATAAACGACAAGTTGGAAAACATCGTTGGAAGGAATCTCCTACTTATTTAAGGAAAGATATTATTGGGGATGAACCGGAGAATTTTGATAATTACTTCTACGGATTGGCACATTTTATCGGAGAAACAATAAAGGAAGAAGAGATAGGTGCAGTTGCAATCCTTAAAAATGGTCCTCAATACGAAGAGAAAGCAGACGAATACCTTGAAAAAGGTTTACCGACTGCATTAGCATATAACTTAGCTTTTCACGTCGATAAAGCGGGTCATATTATTAATATTGGTAAGAATAGGAATGGTGAAGATCCTTTTAACGGAGTAGTTACTTTTAAACCGGGAATGCACGAAGTGAATGGAATAGTAGCTCTTCCTGCGGGTGCGGAGACGTTTAAGTCTACTCCTAAATTAACATTAGCTAAGTTTATCGAAGGTGGAGAGGCTAATGGAGGTTGTTATAATATGAGGATTGATGAGAGGAGGAAAGATGATGGGTATTTAAAATTTTCTTAAAACCTTAGACTTAGAGTTTAGCATATTGAGGGTCTCTGAAACAGCCTTCAAAACGTCACAGGATCAGCGTTTTCGTAATGAGTTTTATTAATATTATGAGTTTTGGAAGTTATAAATCAAGGTTGTCTAATATTAACTTTAATAAGGTATATAATGGGAGGAGTGCATAACGTCCAAGATGGTGCTGCTTGGGTAGGTGGTGGAATAAGTGATGGGTTTAATAAGTATATAAATCCTTGGGGAGATGCTGAAGAGGTGGATAAAGAGAATGCTAAAGCAGAAAAGTTAGCTGCAAAAGATGCACAAGCTAAAGAAGTACTTATTAAGTTCCTTAAAAATTATAAGTTTATGATTTATCTTATATTGAGGATCCTTAAATTAGTCTTCAGAACGTCTCAGAGCCATTGTTTTGCTAATGAATTTCATTATGTGTTTGTGAAGTTTCAACATCAAGGTTTTCTTTAATCATTTCTTAAAAGGTATTAGGAGAAAACCCTGGTCAAATGCCAAGTAAAGAAGAATATCCACAAAGTCTTGAGGCTGAAGTTAATGATATCGATATAGATGTCTATGATGATTGCGGAGTTGGGCATTATGCTTGGCATAGTACTTAAAAACTACCCTTCAAAAAACTTAGAACTAGAAACGTTCAGAAACCCCATCAGAAGTACTGTATGTTCATGCAAAAACAATGTTTTGGTCGGTATTTATGCTGCCGGATATTTGACCAACAATTACCTATTTTCCTCTGTAAGGTAAAGAAGGAGGTGGAACAATAATGAGAGGATGGAAAAAGAGTCGTCCTCAACGTGCATTATTATATGTTCGTCCAATGAATGAAGGTAAAATAAAGCCGAATAGATTTAAGAAAGATGAAGTTAAAACTGTTGCTGAAGGAGTAGATACGAAAGCTGATTTCTTTAGAGCTATGGCTGAAACTTTAGCTGGTGCATTAAAGGTACTTCCCTTAAAATCTTCTCTTGAAACCATTAGCTTTAAACTTACAATTTTAATGCTATAAATCCCTTTGAAATATGCGTTCTAAAGCGTTTTTGAGTAATAGGGATGAGATGGGTCTTTAGGGGACTTTTTCACTTGTTCAAAATCCAGGAAGAACGTTGTGATGCAGTAGCAGTTTTAGATCCACCGGATGATGAATTATCTTTATTAATGACTAGTGCTCAACAGGATGAGAAAGCTAATGAAGGTTATTTAGGATTCGTAGGAAATTGGTGGGGTGGTGCTGAAGGTGCGCAGAATCCACCATTTAATATATATGTACTTAAAAGATTTAGTGTTTAAAGTCTTTAGAATTGCAGAGCTCTGAATTCTTCATTAGATCTATTGTAGATTCGCTTTAGGAACGCATTTTTTTGCTTGATTGTATAGCCGGTATCCTAAGCTTTAAATTTGGAAGGTCTCTTATTTTCAAAAACTTTAAGTTACACTACGGACAAGAAAACAAGATTTCTTCAACAGAACCAATGTCAATCAGAAAACAACCAAAGATCCTCGCATTGCCTCAAGAGAAGGATAAGTTAATAAACGCTATAATCGTTCTTCCGAAGAGAGCTGAACAGTTGAAGAGTGCAACGTTTATGCAATTAGACAAATTTATCGAAATTGGCAATGATGGTACTGGTGGTATGGTACAGATGAAAAAGAAGAAAGAGAAGAAAAAAAGTTATCAGGAGCAGATACTCGGGTTTAATATGTGGTAGTTAGATTAGTGGTGGATAGTTTAATTAGATGGTACTGGTGGTATGGTTCAGATGAAGAAGAAGAAAGAGAAGAAAAAGAGTTATCAGGAACAGATACTTGGGTTTAATATGTGGTGAGTTATCAGGAGCAGATATTAGGATTTAATATGTGGTAGTTAATTTGTGGTGGATAGTTTAATTAGTGGATTTATTGAATTGATTGGAGTGGATTTTTACTTTTAGTACACTTTGTACTTTCATATATGTAATAATATTTAAGAACTTAAGTTAACTAGACTTTTTTGTTAAAACGCTAATCAACAATATTTGCATGAATATATGAAGAACTTGACTAGACATTTTTTGTTAAACGCTAATCACCATGATATAATTTTAGGACTTTTAAGCGCATACGCAAATATAAAGATATTTTTAGATTTTGTATAAGTATGGCTAACCATTTTTTGTAGATATCGTTTTGTGTAATTAGTAAAACTGAGGAGGATATGTACTTGACAAATTGAAATTGTAAAACCAAAAACTGATGACGTTCGTTCGTTTCTAGTCTTTTTATACCAGTTTGTTCATATGATTCTCCGTTGTACTACCTCTATTTATTGCGTTTCGCATAGCTATTGACTTCTCGTTTTTCCGCGTACAGAGGTTAAGAAAACTAAAATCGCTTTCTTTTTCTTCACGTATTTTTCGTCGTCGTCAGATAAAGCTCTCCGCCATAGAAGCACGTCAACGTCTATATTTTCCCGTATATTTTTCATTTTCTCGTAAAACTACGTAAACGTATTTTGTCGTCGTGAATTTACAATCAATCAACTTGTTTTAATCAAAAAAAAACATCCCAGCTCTTTTAGCCTAGTAGCTAATTAGTTTGAAATTAAAACCACACGTATATAACGTCCTCAGCTAGTTTTGAGTCGACGTTTTTATTTAGATTCCATTAACTTTAATTAGTTAGTTTTTACCTACTTTCATTCTGTAACTTAAAACTTTTATTAACTACATGTCTTCGACATCTGCTTTCTGAATATCATGTCTATGCCTGGTTCAAGTGGTATAGCATCTCAAAACGAAACAAAGCCAAACGCCAACGACACATCCTTTCTCAACTTATCTCAAATCAACACTACCGCTGGAGACGCATCTCTTCTTGGTTTAAACGACAGTAACTGTTCTTTCTTTGCTAATTCTCAACAAGACAGTAATCCAGCTGTTACTACTCCTGTTAACAGCAATAGAAGTAGAAACTCTCTTGCACCACGTAGCTTATCTCCAACTCCAGGTTCTCCTGTAAGAAAGAGTAGAGAGGATCATCTTGCTGCTTGTTTCGGTGGTAGTTTCTACGACGGCTGTCCTGGTACACCTTACAAAAGGAAAGCAGAAAGATTCTTTCATTGTGATAGAAGTATCGGTACTTACAATTTTGAGATTTTGCTTTGGAGACTTGAAGAATTTACTTTGCTCTTCATCCTTTTAAATTTCAAATTTCATCAAATCTCAAAGGTATCCACGGAGGAATCTACGGCCAAGAAAAACCAGCTCCTCGTGCATTAGATTTCACTGGTGACGAAGCTGCTAACTCTACTTATACGAATAACGCTACTCCTCAATACTCTAGTAGAAGAAGATCTTTTCCTGACGATCGAATAGATAGCGCTGCGAAAAGAAGTAGTATTGGGAATTAAGTAATAAGTTGAGTAATTTAAGTTTTGAAGAAGGAAATAAGAAGAAATTAAAAAGTTAGTAAAGATTTAGAAATTAAATAAGTTCATTGCATGTTTGAGCTAAAGTGCTTTTGAACTAAGTAGTTATAGTTTTCAAGAAACAGTTTTTTCAAGAAATAATCACAGAATTCAGTATTCAATCAGAAATTAATTCAAGTTTTAAGTAATTCAAGTACAAGTATTTCTCATTCACTGCACATATTGTGTATATACAAGTTTTTAATTCAAGTTTTAATAATTCAGAAAGTAATTCAATTTTAATTCAATCAATCAAGCACCACTAAAACAAGTTTTCAAAAGATGGTAGTACAATCAACTTTCAGAAGAGTAAAAAGTAATTCACTCTCAACTGCTAACTCCTCAGTTCAGATATCAGCTCCTGGTAGTGCAAGAAGTATCTTCACCGACGGGTTTATTGGTACTAACCAAAACGATAATGGATCGATTAATGTACCATCAGATTTCGATTTTACTACAAGTTCAGAAGACGAAGATGTTAGACAGGCGTTGGCGATGGCTGGCATGAGTTATGATAGAATTCCTAGGAGTCGTAGATCAGCTTCTGCTTCTGCTTCTCAACCAGTAGTTAAACAAGTTGAAAGTCAAACTCAGAGTCGTTGTCCAGCTGGTTCTGATAGAGTTTCTCCTTTAGCGGAGTATGCTTGCCCCAATAGCAGTAGTCCTAAAAGATCATCTTTAGTCAGTAACTCACCACGGAAATCTCTAAACTTATCAGTTAGGTTTAATGAGGAAGTAAGTGAGGAAGAGGGTAATGAAGATTGTGATAGAGAATTAGATGTTAACGATTTTGAATGTCCTGACTATGATGATGAGTTAGGGATGCCGTTAACCGGATCAGTTTCTCCACTTAGTTATGAAGAAGGGTTAAACAATGCTGATAATGATGAAGAAGATTATCATACTTCTTCTGGTACTATTTTCGGTATAATAAATCAATCAGTAGAAGATGCTGCTCGTGATATCGATTATTTCGATCCTATGATATTAACTGCTCAAAAGGGTTTTGAATCTTTAACTGGTGCGGTGGTTGATGGTATGAGTAAAGTTGTGGAAGAGGTGGTTAGTCCTACTAAAGCTAAATCAGATTCAGAACCTGAACAGGAAGACACTAAAGAAGAATCTGAGCCAGTATGGAAGAAAAATAATTTAGGTGATAAAGTAGTTAGTAGAAGTAGGTGTAAAGAAAGATCAGCTGAAATAATATGGCAAAGGGCTAAGTCACCTAGAAGTAGTCCGATGGCTAAAATGTATGAAGACTTTAAAGATTCAGTTTCTGAAGAAGAAGAAATCCAACAGTATAACGAAGAGTTAAATGTAAAGGAAGAAGTTACATTAGATGAAATACCAGTGTTAACAGGATCGGTATCTGAAACTCTACAAGAAGATAAGCATGACAAACCAGTGGTTCTAGGAGAACCAATCCAATCTGACCAAGTTATGGATTCATCTCCCAATCGTGCTTCTGAAGTTGTTAAGAGTGTAGCAAATGCTTTCTCTGCCTTCACTTTCTACGAACCAGAAGAAACTACTGATAATGCAGTTGTTTTAGATACCCAGGGAAATTACGGAGAAAAACGTATCATTAGTGCCTTTCTCAACGAAACCGATAGTGATAACGACCCTTTGGTGAATACTGGTAATTTAAAGATAGTAGAAACAGATAAACCACCTCGTTCTCCATCACCTGGATTCTTCAATACTTCAAAGTCACCTAAACAGCAATCACCTAAACCGTCTCCTCAACCTGTTAAACGAATCTTAGAAGATTTACATGAACCAGTTATTCCAGTAACACTTCCACCAGATGCTTCGAAAACCTCCGAAGAAGATCTCTATCTCAAACTAGCTACAACTATAGGAGTAAATGGTGATAAAACACTTCTCGACGAGATTAAAGACGGTGGTCTTTTAGACAACCTATCTCAAGTAGATGATTACTGCTCTGAGGATGAGTTAGATGACGATGAGTTAGAGGCTAAGCTACTGAGAGAGATGGGAGTAGTGAAGAAAGAAGAAGAAGGTGGAAGTAGTAGTTCTACTACTGCTCCTGCTCTAGAAGAAGAAATTGGATTACCAGCAGCACCTGTAGAGAAATCACCTTCTTTTAAAAAAGCTGCAACTAAAAACATCCATGGAAAACCGAAAGTTCCACAAGTCGTACCTGAAGATCTCTTACATGAGTCTGAAGAAGAAGGATCGGAATTAGACCATACAGCTTTCAAGAACTGTACCGCCCAAGAAAACGAGTCAGCTTCAAACCCTCCTGATGTTGATGATTATGTTAACAACAACAATAAGTCTGAGTCTCCTCCTCTCGATGATATCCTTGCTGGTAATCTAGATAACATTAGCATTCCGGATGATATTTCTAAGTTAAATGTAGAAGAACAGGATGCTTTAAGACAGTTATTCTGTGAACTAAGAGACCAAACTGCTAAAGAAATGATGCAAAGGGATCTTGAACAAATGCGGGAGCAGAGTATCGAGGAGCAGAAGAAGTCAGCTACATCAAATTCACCTGCATCTAAGGGAAAACGTTCAACACTCCGTGGTTCCAGACCAAATAACAGTTCTAAATCTCCTTATAATTTACATCACGATCATTCTCTTACAGATATTCCAGAAACCATGCCTGTTATCACACAGCCTAAAAGAGAAAAACATGCCTACAAGAACCAATCAACCGCTGCTCAATCTTCTAGGAGAAAGCTTGCATTAGAAGAACTACAAATTCTCAGAGAAAAAGGTCTATCTGGTTTAGAAGAGATTAGAGAAAACGCATGGATCAATAAGACTAGAGGCTTGACAGGAGAGTTTGGATTCAGTAACAGTCACAGTAGTTTCAATCCTCCTAAACGTAATTATGGAGGGATCGTGAGACCTCTTAAGAAAAGAGAAACAAGGAAAGGTGGTTCATCTCCTAAAAGGAAGACTAAATTTTTACATGAAGAAGAAGAAGAGAATCCTTTTGCTGAAGTTATGAATAAGATTCATACTAATGCTAATAGGGTTACTAATTCATCATCAGCTGACTCAGGTATTTCTTCAAGTGGTTCTACGTCAATCTCTATGTTTGGATCGCGATTAGATAATAAGGGAAGAACTACTCGTTCTAGTGCACCAGCAGTAGTGGAAGATTTTAGTAATTCTGGTAATACTAGACGGTCTAAACCTGCTCTATCTAACGTTGCACGTAAAGCTTTAGAAGTTCTTCATCAAGAGAAACGTGGTAGGCACCCTGTTAAAAGGAAAGCATTCGGGAGTGGATCAGATAATGTAAGCTTCCTATACTACTCAGAGAAGGAAGAAGGAGAAGAAGAAAACTCAGAAGATCTTTCTTCTGGACTTGAACTAGATGAACTACAGCTCGAAGATTTAGCTTATGCAAGTGCAAGTCAAAGTAATTCTGCTTCATCTAAACATAATGATGCTTCTAATTCAGAACCAATGTCTTCTGGTGATGAATTAATTCGTGAAATGGTTAGAGATTTGATGGGAAGTAGTGATGGATCTAGTTCAGAAGAAGAACAGTATACGCATAAAACATAGTGTTTGAACGGCCGCCCCGGCGGCCGTTCAAACACTATGTTTTATGCGTATAGAATGACTCAAATTCATCAATTATGTACCCGAAAGGATCAAGAGAAAAAGTTTAGGGTTTGTATCATTTTTAGTAATGAGCACGATCAACCATTCTTATTTGCACCTCCTGAAAGACATAGTCATAGTAAGGCTAAATCAAAAGCAGTAGCTGGTAAACCATCATCTATTCCTTCTCATCCAAAAGCTAACTCTAGTACACGTAGTAGTACATCAGCTAAGCACAAAGCTCATCCTAAATCGAAACATGGTGCTCATCCTCCTAAGAGTAAAGCTTCTTCTGCTATAGGAAAAGCTACTAAGACTTCACCAAGAGATGGACATTCACCAAGAGATGGTGCTCATTCAACTCCTCCACTTTCTGACACAGAATCTTTAAGAGGAGATAAGGAGCCAGAGATAGTTGAACTTACTGTTGAAGAAAAGGTGTTTCAAGAACTAGAGTATGAATCAGACTTGGAGTCGGGTAGAGCACCAGTGTTATCAAAAGAAATCGTTCATCCTTATAAGCCTCCTAAACCAGTAGTAGTTGTTCCTATTGCTATTCCAATACCGACTGCTGAAGCTAAAAGTGCGGTGAAGAAGATGAAGAAGAGATTGCGTAGTAAGTCGAAGAGTCCTAGCGAGAGTGCTAGAGGGAAGAAAGGTAGTAAAGGTTCTTCGAAATCTCCAGCTTCTTCTGCTAAATCTACTCCTCGTAGTGCCAAAGGTGGGAAAGCTAAGTCTAAATCCAAGTCCAAATCTCCTCGTGGTAGAGGAGGTGGAAAGAAGAAGAGTCCAAGAAGTAGTAAATCCAAGTCTAAATCCCCTGAACAACCACCAAAAGATCTCGGACCACCTCCATCTTATTTAGCTAAAGAAACAGATTATGGAATAAGTGGATTAAGATTTGGGAAAGATAGAAATTCTGATCCAGGTACTTTTGATTATGAATATGTAGAGCCAAAGTTAGAGGGGGATGTTTTAGCTGAGAAGGTTGCTGTATTGAAGGAATTAGAAGGTGAAAAGAAGAAAACCTCTTCTAGGGTAAAAAAGGGTGCTAAGCCTAAGAAGAAAGGTGGTTCTAAAAAATCATCATCTCCTAGAGGTAGAGGTAGAAGTAAATCTAAATCGAAATCACCTAAAGGTAATACTAAAACAACTCCTAGAAAAGGAAGTAAAGGTTCTAAGGATAGTAAAGGTTCTAAAAGTAGATCACCTAAGTCTAAATCAAAGTCCAAATCAAAAGCCAAAGCCAAAGCTGGTCATAATAATTTCCATGGTCGTCCTATGATCTCTGCTAAGCAAGCTTCACACTTAAGAGCACAACATCACTGGAAAGAAGCTAAGCATCTGGTAATGCAGAATAACAAATCAACTATCAACTTCCCAGAGAACTTCTCTCAGTTAATGAGAGCTGAGATCTTTAATATGCATTTAGAAACTAGTAAAGTATTAAGTGATAAAGTTAGTAGAGAATTTGCTGACGCTAAGAAGAAAGCACTCAAGGATGCTATGGATGAACAAAAGAGAGTCTTAAAAGATGGTCATAGTACTACTAAAAAACCTTAATTTTAGACTTACGATTTGAACACTATAAACTCCTTTGAAATATGCAATCTGGAGCGTTTTTGAGCCATGGGGATGCTGCCAAAAACTCTAGTAGCGTCTGCCGGCAATCTGAAGGTTTTTTCTAACCGGACAATTATTTTATTTTAAAAGGTACTAAAACTGTTCAACCACACACTACTACGTGGGATGATCGTCCAAGAGGTGATGGTGATGAAGCATTTGTTGATTTCTTTCATACTAAAAGTGAATCTGAAAGTGATATTGAAGTTATAGAAGATCGAAAGATATTTGCAGAGTACTTACTACTTAATCGTAGGATTGCTTTGGCTTTTTTTGTTTTGAAAAAAAAAAGGTATTGATTGATGAGTACTATTACTGCGTCCCGCCCGCTTAAGAATTTTTTATGTGTATGGTGGTATCATATTAGCAGGCTAATCTGGCGGTATAATAGATGGAGATGACGACTTCAGAATATATGTTAAGCACCTTATGTGAGTAGCATTTTTAGGTCGCTATAGCGCGCTGCGCAAAATCAAATTATGAAAAATACAAACAAGAAAATGTTTGACTTTTTTTTTTGTGCCGCCCACCCTTGTAGTGCTAGATAAATACCTTATACTTCCGAAATATTCACGCTTTTCTTTTTCTTGTCGTGCCAATTCTAAGTGCTTGAGTCGCAATATCTTGATTTGACCTCTGAAATTCATTTATCATGTCATCACAAGATCCTGCCTGAGTATCTCATTTACTCAGCACTCTCTCTCATCCACTAAGCGTCGCACGTTTAAAATTATATGAAAATAAAACTCTTGAAATTTTTAGATTTTAACTTGTCTAAAAAGGTATCTCAACGATCCCCACGCGTACGTTAACCGTCATCACACTGCAGAACTAATGAATCAAGCTGGGGATAAAGGAACACAGTTGTCTTATTTTCACGATCTAGAAAAAGAAATCGCAGAAGATGATCGTGCACAGGAGCTTGCTGGTCAATCTAAGTCTAAGATGGGTGGTAAATCTGATAAGAAGAAAGGAAAACAACAAGATATAGCTAAACACTTTAATGAACTAACAGCAGGTACTACTCGTGCTACAACTACTACAATGATAGATGCTGCTGAAGAAGGCTTAACTATTGGTACTAGACCTAGTTCTAATTTTAAACCACCTAGTAGTTCTTCTAGATTCCATGATCAATCTCATGCTAAGAAGATTACTGATATCTATTCGAAAGCTAAGGTTACTAGTGGAGTTGGAATGAACGTTAAGAATAAGAAGTTTGAAGCTCACGACGAGTTAAATCCTGCTCACACAGATCCTGCGCAATTAGCATCTAGAATACCTCATTGGATTAAACCACACTCGAAACACGAACATGAAGAAAAGATGAGTGAAAAATTTCATGAGGATCTCACTGTGAATACTGGGATTAAAGCTAATAGAAACGATTGGAATAAGACTCAGGGAGGAGGGATTGATAACAAGGTGAAAAGAATAGTTCAGCATGAGAAGGAAAAGAAACAGAAGCAAGAAGGTGAATTGGAGAAACAGAGGTTACAATTAGGTGAAGAGAGAAGGAAGCAAGAGGAAGTAGATGGAATAGTGAGGAGTAGTCGTTTGGGTGGTAGTAGAGGGATTCTTTCAACTCCTACTAGAAGTAGTAGAACTAGTGGTAGAACATCTACTTACGGTATCCATCTCTTAGATCAAGCTCGTGAACGTGTTCGTGACGCGAACTCTCCTTCTAAGTTTAAGTTTCTGATGGATCCAGTCTTGATGAAGTTAGCTAGAAAAGAACATGCTCCAGCTTTGAGGGGAGACTTACAAGCTGAGTGCAACTGTTTAATCGATCTTCTCAAAGCACTCTATGATAAACTCAAAAAGAATCCATTGATGGTATGGCGCGCTCTATTTGGAGAAGATATTTTAGTCGTGGATAAAGGAATCTTTTTAACGCGGCTATTGAAGTATTATCCTGTTAATGTAGACGATAAAGAAGAAGCTCCAGGAGGAGTTTATTTGGATAGAGCAGTAGAGAAGGAAGAGGAGGAGTTGGTGGATGAAACGCAATGGGTTGTAGATGATGATGATGATGATATATTAGATGTGGATCATGGTACATATGGTGATGGGGATAGTGAACATCATATTCAACTCAATTATCCGGAAAAAAGTAGTGGATTAGGTTCGGAAGAAGAAGGTAGTAGTGTTGATGTTCATGAGTTGGAGTTGGAGAGAGGTAGTGGAAATATGTTTAAGAAGTTATTAGGAGAAACTAGTGAGGGATTGAAGCATATTAAGATTACACCTGAAAAGAAAGAGAAGAAGACAGAAAGTGAATCTAAGTTTAAGAAATCATCATCTTCAAAAAAACTCGCTCGCTCATCATCTGTCTCTCTTAACGTCGACAAGTTTCTAGCTGAAGCAAAAGCTGAACGTGAATCAAATACGAAACGTGGACTCTTTAAAATTAAAAGCTCTGCATCTACTAAACTTGGTGATGATTCTAAGGATATAATTGATATCGACGTCGAGGAAGAATTTACAAGAGAGTCTGGGAATAAGTTTTCTGATCTTCTGGGTAGTATGAGTTTGGGTAAGAATGTGAAAGCTACTGATAAATCCTCTTCTTCCTCTTCTTTTAAGGAACAGGAATCTCAATCGGAGTCTGAAGATTCTTCAATCTTCAATCTCACTTCTCATCTCGAAGTCTCCACCAACATGACTAACAAAGACGATCACCTAATCAAGCATCCTGCATTAAACTTCTTCTCTTTAGAACATTTACCTACTACAGTTCCTAGTCGACCTAAGAGTGCAAGAGAAGTAGATCAGTTAACTAAAGATGCTAAACATACACTAGAAGAAGCTTTCGATCTCGAAGACTCACCAGAGAAAGAACATCGTAAACATCAAAGGAGAACTCCAGCGGATATTCATAGAGAGAATGAAGCAAAATCAATCTTGAAAGCTAATCAATTTGGAAAAGATATCAGAAAGAAGTCGCCGGAGTTTAGTCAAATACTGAAAGATCAAAGAAGGAAGGAAAAGGAGAAGAAAGATCCTAATCGTAAATCTTTAAAACAAGAATTAGAGGAAGATAAGAAGAAGCTTATTGAATCTATTGGTAGAGAACTCTCTCCGGATCATCATCCTGCATCTACTAAAGTTAAGCAAGATAAACGTCCTAAATGGCTAATCGACTCTCACACCAAACGTCAACATGCTACAGAAGGATTAATTCTTAGGAATGCACAACCATTAACCGGTGAAAACTTAGTTCAACTAGTAGCTGAAGAAGACGCCAAGAATGCAGAAAACCACACTGGAACACATAATAGTCAATCGAAAATTATTAATGCTGATACTGATCGTCCTTTAGCCACTCATAAACTAACTCCTCCTCGTGATTCTGCTGCAGAAATGAATCCCCTTCTGCCATCAGATGATAATCATAACTTAAACTCTCCTACTCTACCTGGTGTAAAAACTACTGGTAACGGAATCTCACCATCAACTGTTACTGCTGAAGAAGAAGATAAAGAGGATCAGAATCAGATACCGGGGTTGGATGGACGAATTACTCCACAACTAGTGTCTAATCGTGATAGTCAAGGTAGTGATGGAAGTAAAGGAGGTTCTAAAGATTTAAGGTTTAACGATAAAGTCGATGCTTATTCAGCATCTACATTCTGGAGTAAACCAAAAGTTCCGTTAAAGAAAGTTAAATCGTCAGATGAAGTTGGAGATGTAAATAATGGTACTTCTTCTAATAATAATTCTAGAAAGTTCAAATCAGATTCAGAGATGTTTTCTACTCCAGCTAGTAATCTAGGTGAGATGCATCAACATTATGAGAAAGCTCATCATTTCCAAAGGAAAGATGTCATTAAACAAATCAAGTTCCTTCTGCAGTTCTGGACTGATGCGATGAGATTTCAGAATGGAAGTAGCTTTTTAACGATTGCTGACTTGTTTCCCAAAGACGGGGCTTTGATATTAGCGTTTTTAACAGATCTTCAGAAATATGCTCAAAAACGTTGTTGGTTAGAAGGAGTTACATCAGAAGTAGCTCGTCGTGAGAAGATGCATGCTATTACTGCAGCAGGTAATGAAAGATGGAGAAGAATAGATGGTCGTCCGAAACACGGCACTAACAAGTTACAAAGACAACATCAACGTCAACCACATCATTATCACTCAATCCCCGAACAACATCAACATTATGCAGATGCGAGGTATGCTTGTTGTTGGAGTCTGTATTAAGTGACATTTTAGAGCCTAGAGCCTTAGTTTTCGAACCTTAAGATTACAAAGTAATTTCATAGCGAAAAACAGCATTCTAGTGCGTTTTTTCAACAATTATGTATCCCCAAGGAGCGAGATCTAAAATCTTGAAAATTTCTAAAATGTCACTAGGTATGATATCTTTCTACAGAAACATCAACCTCAATCAAGGAGGAATGCAGTATCGATTCATCAGGAGGAAAGACTGGAGTTGATCGAAGATTTAGTGCAGGAAGTTCAGACTGCTGCAGATACAGAAGAGGCTGCTATTGCTCTTGGGAAGAAGATGACTAATTTAGAACAGGAGATTAATTTGTTAACGAATGTAAACGATGAAAAGTGTGAGAAACTAAAGAGAGAACTCCAAGCTACTAAAGAGAAGAGAGAAGATCTATTGGGTCATGGAATACTAGACTTGTTGAAAGCTTCTAAAACGAAACGTAGAAACGCAATCTGTTATGGTACTGATTATGGAAATCGAAAGTTAGAGCCAAGAAAGAATCCTAATTCAAATTTAGAACAAGAAATGCCAGAAAACAAACTCGATCAAGCATTCTTAGATCTAGCACAAGGTGTAGCTCGATTACCTGGTAATGAACCTATTAAGAGGAATCATGGTCGAGTTGGTTTAGAAACCGAACAGCAACTCAAATCACATAAAGAGATGGCATTAAATACATTAGCTGAATCAGTTTGGAAACCAAAGAGAGAAGCTCAGCGTGAGAAGGAAAAAGCAGAGCAAGAGAGATTAAAACTTCTTGAGAAAATGAAAGAAATAGAAGCAGTTCGTGCTGAGAATGCAATTAATGAAGATCGAGTTAAAGAAGGATTGCCTCCATTATCTCCTGATGGTAAACCAGTGCAACCATGGCAGATTAGGAATTTGATGGGTGAAAACTTTAGAAGAAAAGAAGCTGGATTACCATTGATTGGATTTGATGGTAAAGAAATCAATAGTAGTAGTAAAGTTGATTCTAAATCTAGAGAAGAGATTAGGAAGATAGAAATGCTATATAAATATGCGAATCATGCTCAATTCAACCCCAAACCGAAAGCTAAGTTTAGTCATATGAGATCGTTTGCTCCAATTACTCGTAAGAAAAGTAGTAAAAGATCATCGAAGTCGTCAGGTGCTTCAAGTTCTTCACCTCCTAGTCCAGGTCCTAGTAATGCCAATGGTCGTAAGAGGTCACGAATGCCTAGATTATTTCAGTTTTATCAAGAGAAGATGGATGGTGATAGTGATTCTGACTCTGATATTTCTAGAGCTCGATCAGCTTCTCCATTTCTTTATGTTGGTGGTAGACCTAAAGGTAAGAAACCACGATCTAAATCATCTGGTAGTAGTAAATCCTCTAGAGGACGCAGCAAAGGAAAGAAAGGCAAACCAAAGAAGAAATCCAAAAAGAAGAAATCACCACCTAAACCCATAGCACCAGAGCCAGTACCACAACCAGAAGATCCAGTCAATCTAGAAGATCACCATCATAAATCCTCTTTAATCAGACAAGTGTTTGAAGAATATGATCGTGGTCATTTACTAGAACTCGAGGAGTATGAAGAGGGGGAGGATCATGAGTTGTCATTGAATGAAAGATGTGATAGATGTGGAAACGAAGGTGAGTTATTTCCTTGGGAGTGTAAGAATCCAAACGGCTTATCGAAGAAACAGAAGAGAGACTTAGTACTAAAAAACCTCAATTCTAGACTTACGATTTGAACACTATAAACTCCTTTGAAATATGCAATCTGGAGCGTTTTTGAGCCATGGAGATGCTGCCGGCAATCTAAAGGTTTTTTCTAACCGGACATTTATTCTATTTTACAAGGTAGCAAAAATCAATGAAGCTGAACAAAATAATCCAATTGAACATCGTAGACTATTGAAATTAGCTGCAGAATTAGGATTGAATGCGAATGATTTAAACAACTTAAGTAATACTTTATCTTCTTCTTCTGATAAGAATAATCGTGGTTCTAGTGGTAAGTTGTTTAAGAAGGGTTTGAGTGATTATACTGATGCGGAGATCCAAGGAATATTGAATCCATACTCGGTGGATAATTTATGGGTAAGAGGTGCCGATGATGGTGATCCAATAACTATCTCTTCTCCACCAGAGGAGAGGGAAAAAGTCTTTGCTAATAATAGAGGTGGTGACGGAGGAGAAGAAGATGGAGATGGATCAGAATCTAACACTAATTTTCCTACATTAGAACGTAGATTATCTGCATTTCATCCTCGTGCAGATTCAGAAGCTTATCGTGATTACGTATTATTGTGGGAAGATACCAAGTTAGATCTTGGATTAGAAGTAAGAGACGACGATGATTCTAAAGATGTCGATGATGCAAATCTTTTCAGTAGACACGCATCTCCAACACACGCAGATAGTAGAAGTAAGAAATCAAGTTCTACTTCTTATCACAAGACACACAACAACTATCTCCCCAAGCACCATTTCGAGTTTGATATTTTGATTAATGAAACACAATTCGTCCATCGTTTACAAGAAGCATTCGCAGAGAAGAATCAAGGACACCCCGAAGAACGAGCTAAAGATCGTTATGGTTACATGCCAGTCGAGTATAATGCTGCTCAATGTAGAAGATTATGGCATTTATTCTTCAATTCAGAGAATAAACCATTATTTCATAGTGAAGCTTTTAATAATCGTTTGAGGATATGTCAAGATATGGGCAGAATATTAGATAGTTGGTTGATGTTAGAAGCAACTGGACATATACAACAGCCAGGTATAGGGGCGAATAAGAATGATGTAAACGATATTAACAGTAATAATAATATCCCTCTATTGTACAATCCTGATCCTTTCGAAATAAATATGCCTAAAACTACTGAAGCATTCGAGTATCTCTCCATGGCTGAACCAATTATTGGAACTTCAAATATGTTACCGTCGAATATCCAAGATATGTTACAAACAAAAGAACAATTAGATAAAAAGAAAAGACATAAACCATTTGAGTCAATGAAGCCATGTGTAGTTGGAAGTGGTACAGGTAGATTTAAAACTGGAACACAAGATAGAGATCATCGACGTGGAAGATTGAATAGACAAAATACAGCTGCTTGGAATGAAGCTCAGGATGAGATGAGTAAGATTGGGGATAGGTTTCAGAATTATGGTACTTCTACTTTAAAATTTCTTTTTTCAAGCTTTTAAAATTATAAAGATTCAGAATTTTCATCAGAAGTGCTTTGATTTCAATGCAGAAATAGCGTTCTCGGCGCTATTTATGCTGCCGGCTACTCTATCAAAATTTTACAATCATCTTCTAAAATTAAAAGGTCATCATAGAAAGCATAAAACAAAATTAGTAGATGCAGGAGGTAAGGAGGTGGCGCAAGCTTATACGATGACTGTTACGACAAAGAAAGTTTTAGATGCTAAAGCTAGATTGAGACAGAATTTAGGTAGTGATATCAACGTTTGGTATATGGCATTATGTAAAGCTAAAAACGCATGTGCTGGTGTTAGTAGAATACATGAAGCAAGACAGAAGAATATTCCTGTTGGTGGTGGAAGTGGGAGTGGGATTGTACCGAGAAGCTGTACGTTTGGAAGCTTTCATTTACCATTAGCTGTGATTACTACGTGTTTATTTCATAGCTTTGATTATCAGCCATATATAGATACGGGGGACGTTGCTCAAGCTTTTGGTCTTCCTAGGAAACAAACCTTCATCACACTGATGGATTATGCTCCGGAAGAATATCTTCTTTGTTTAGACTTTGCTAGGAGATTGAGAGATGGTTATGATGGTAAATGTATGGGATTGGCGGTTAAGTATGGGAATAAAGGAGCTAAAATAGGGAATTATTACCGTGAACCAGAACCAAAACGTGCATTTCGATTCGATGAATTAAAGACTATGTTGAAGAATGATTTAGGTATGATGCCAAGTGAGTCGTATGTTCTTCTTTGTCTCCTATCTCCAGTGGGAAGGAGGATGTTTCTTCCTCGTGGAAGTCTTGATTGGTTAGACTGGCTAGCAGAGAATATGACACCGGAGAAAGTAAGAAACAGAGTGAGAACCTTTAGATTAAGACATATGAAGAAGATGTTAGAATGGGATACTAGGCATCCTGGAATGAAGAATAGTGACTTAGATGGATTAAATGGCTACTCATTAGACTTCGAGATGTCAAATGATTCAAGTGGTCGTAATAATATAAATAAGGAAGAGGAGTTATTCACCGAGTTAGAGAAGTTATTCATACCTCACGAGATCCAAGAGAAAGAGAAGAAGTTAGTGAATACTAGAGGGAGTGTTGTCGCTAAAGGTGATCATTTTGATGTTAATACAGAGAAAGATCATCATGGGAAAGAAAAGACTGCATTAAGCAATCCATTTAAGTTTGATGATAGTATCCTACATCAATCTCTTAGAGGTGCAGCTGCTCACCGAGGTTTGAAAATGCATATTAGAGATCTCAAAAGGAGTTCTTATCAAGATCTTCTTAAACAAAATACTATAGCAATGAATCATTTATCTAATTCTGCTAGAGTAGACGAAAGATCATGGGTAGAGAGGAAATCATTCTCTTGGGCTTGTAACCGTATAGTACCATTAGTAGAACTCAGGAATATAGATGAAGTGATTGAGCATCATGGAGACGCGGTCCTTCACCAGAAGACGGGGATGTCAGCTGGTCCTTTAACTAAATCTAAAGTTAAAGAGGCATTACGTGATAGAAACAGACATAATCTCTTACATAATCCATTAAAGATCCATCTTCGATCTCAGTATGTTGGTGGTGATGTTAAAAGAATATCGAAAGAGTTACAAGGTGCTCGTGGAGTTAAGGGTGCTTATCCTAATTATGCTCAGATGGATCCTTGGGGAATAGAATTGTATTAATAAATCATCGTGCTTTGAAGCTTGCGCACCGCGAGCTTCAAAACAGTAGGATTTATTAATGAAATTTGATTCAAATGCGCTGATTGTGTACCCGCAAAAAGCAAGAGAAAAAGTTTGAGGTTCTGTTGGTTTTGAATTAGGTCTCCAAACTTCGATGGTCATATCTATGCTTACAAACCATTATTTACACAGTTTGAGATATTGAATGTACTTCTTCTTATTAAAATAATTTAAACTTTAAAATTTTAGGTTTCGGATTTAGCATTGTCGAGGATCTCTGAAATAGTCTGCAGATTGGCTCAGAAACATCGTTTTATCAATGAATTTCATTATGATTTTTGGAAGTTCAAAGCTAAAGGTCATGTACTGTCTTTTTTAAGGTAAACATTATAGCTAGATTTGGATCATGGTTCCAAGCTATTAGAGCTGCTTTTCCGACTCCTTGTCCTAATTTGAGCTTGAGTGATTGGTTATATCTAACACATCATATGGCAGGAGAAAAGAGTATGCAGCTTGAGAAAATGTTTGGATATTTAGTTCAACTAAGCTCTGCTGGTGGTGGAGTTAGATCTAACTCTAAGAAGGAAGGAACTCTTTCTCACTGGTTCTTAGCACCTAGTGAGATGAGAGGATTACATTTCTTATGGGATTTAATTTGTCGTGAGTTTGGTGGATTACCTTGGGTCTTTTATTGGTGTATTCCTCGTAAATCTTATGATAGAGTTACTACGAAGGAGTGGTGTGAATTCTTATGTAAGACTTTTAGCTTTCCTTATAGAATTGCATTTAACTTGAAGAAGATAATTGCTAGTCGTGGTGCGATGGGAGTTCAATTACAAGATATAAGATGGCTAGATTGGTTCTTTATATTGAGTAATTTATCAAGTCAAAATAGTATTCTACCAAGAGGTTTAGGTGATTCGAGTAATAAAGGAAATACTATGAGTCTAGCTAAGACTGAACCCCAAGCATATAATGTAATTGATTCAACACAATTATTACATGCTGCTAAAACACATAAGAAAGAATCAGTTCGACTTGCTGAGGGAGAAGGCTACTTAGGGAAATGGTTAAAAAGTATTACTCCATATTATGACAGTAAAGGTATAGATGAAGAGTGTACCGAAGTCTGGTCAATTGCTGCTAAAATAACGGAGAATCTAAGACATACAAGACATTCACCAGATACTAGTGGGAAGAAGATAAGAAATAGTCAAGATAGTAATCAAACAGATTCAGATACTAATGCTGGTGAGAATGATGATCCAATTAACAACCGACCTTATAACGTCCCATTCGCAAGGTGGACAGAGTTGAATAGAGTTCTCTGGAGAAAGTCATGGATTGATCCTTTAGCTAAAATAACTTATGAGTTACGAGATAGAATACATCGAGGGAAGAATTTGAAAGCTAAAGCTTGCGAATCGCAATTAGCAGAAGCAGTTGATGGACGGATCGCGTTTAAGCATGTTTTGATGATGTCTAGTGGGAATCATACGATTGCTAGTGGTTGGCGTGAATTCTTGGATCCTTGTGCTCGTGGGTATTGTACATTTCAAGATTTTGTTATTGGATGTCGATTGATTAGATTCAATGGTTGGGATTTAGAAACTTTGTTTAAGTCGTTGACTAGATATCAAGGGAATATACAAGAACCAACATTAACATTAAGACATTTGAATCAAAATATGTGGAGATCATGTGCTTATTTTGTTAAGAAGTTGAATAAGCATGCAAATTCTCAAGCAAATGATTTGGTGAAACAAGGTGGTAGAGGTAATCCACATGCTATTGGAGGTGGTTATGGAGCTAGTGGGATGATAGGTAGTGGAACGAGTAATCATGATGGAAACACTAATATTAGTCTTATGGATTCTAATAATGCGGATGACTTTCTATCTGATCCTAGCGCAGTTAATAATGAGGCTAATCTCAAACTATTATTTCAAGATTCAGATGCTGCATATTATCGTGAACCCGGTGAGTATCGTGCTGCTGTGAATAACTTGTTTGAGAAACAGCAGTATAGATTGAATCTTCTTAAGGAAAGAAAGAGAAGGCGACATGCTAATATGCGTCAAGAGATTATTGATAAGCATGCATGGAAGAAGAAGAAGATTGAGAGAGACGAGAAGAAGAGGCAGAAAAGGACTAGTACTAAGAGAGATAGTAGGAATAGTCGAAATAGCAAGAATAATAGAACTTCTAGTAGAGGATCAAGAGCGTCTTCTCGTCGCGGTCACTCTCTAATGGGAACTGATGATGAATCAGATGTATTTACTACTCCTGAGAATTCTGATGGAGAGGATGAAGAATCACTAGCAAAAAAAGCTGCCTCCACTAAATTTTTAACTTCAATACATGACGAACTACCTGAACTAGATGAGGAATTATTACATAAAGAATGCGTGAAGGAGCTAGCAGAAATTGAAGAGGAAGAACGCAAGTCTAGAAAACAAAAAGATCAATTGAGACACTTAAATAAAGGACAGTCTGGTAGTCAGGATCATTTTTTCTCCAATGAAGAGAATCCAAATATAGGTAGTATAAGGAAAGCTATGATTCGTCTTCTTTCTTCTGAATGGTTCTTTCGTAAGATTGTAGAAGGTGCTGGTCAGACTAACTTGTTTAGAGTACCAAACTCGAAGAGAAAAGGGGTGATTGATGCACATGCTGATTACGAGTCAGGTGGTAAGCAACCTCCAACTTTTGAAGATGTGGAGCAGAATCCGGAGAAATATTCAGTTTTAATCAATGAAGAATATTGCAGATTCGTCCGATCTCACTTGAATAAGATAGTGATTCAGCTCGAACAAAATGAAGTGGATGTAACTAGTATAAGGATTAAGGACTATAATTTGATGAAGGAGATACTCTCTAAACTCTATAACATTAATTCAAGACATGCTGATATTGACGAGAATCACTCGAAATCTCACACAACATCTACTGCACATGCTGGAACTTCTTCTGCTTCTCATTCTAAACATCACAGTGCGACTGACGGAATGATGGAGTATTGTTTAGCTAATGAATTATGTCAAGTGGACTTACCTCATTGGCATCCTGCTGCTACTAGATTAGCAAAAGTTGGTCAATCGAATATGAGAGGAGAGCCGGTGGAGGCTAGGGTTGATGCTAACGACTTAAAAGATGAGTTAGAAGGATTACGTGGTAGAGATGCCGCTCCTCATATGCACATCCAAGAGTTACAGTTAAGAAGTAGGAAGAGAAGAGAAAGAGAAATGGAAATTGAGAGGCTGAAGAAAGAACATGAAATTAGAAGATTGAAACGACAAAGGGAGAACTTAGATGAAGATGGTGAAGGAGGTGATAAAGAAGATGAAGTATATAAAAAACTTATGCTGATGGAAGGAGATGAAGAGGCAGTGATGTTACAAAACAGGGAGATAGAGAAAGATCGTTTGAGAAGACAAGTTTTAGGGATTGATATAGACTATGAAGCGGACGCGAAGGAATTACTTGAACAGGAGAGGAAGGAGAAAGAAGAAAACGATAAAAAAGCAATCTTAAGAAAGTCTGATGGTATCAGACATAATCTACATGACTCATTAAAAGCAAGACTAAGAAGTGGTGAGAAGTCATTAAAAGAAGTGGATGAACAAGTTACAAAACAGACTTTAGGTGCTTTGGGTAACTTAAATGTGAATATTAATTCTCATAGCACTCCCGTTGGTGGTACAGGTACAGTAGTTCCTAAGAAGAACAATCCACTTGCTGGTGGAGGACCGGAGAATATCGCTCATTTAGATAGACTTCAGAGAATAGAAATGTCAACTGCAGCTAGAGAAGGTCATCGATTGGGCTGGAGACCAGCTGGATTTAGATTGATTAGTGATACTATTGAGTTAAAGCCATTACAACCGAAATTATTTCCTCACCCGGATGTTGCTATTAAGAAGTATTTGGAGATGGAGACTAAGAAACAAAATGCATATGATGAAAAGATGGAGGAAGTGTTAGCTGCTAGGGAAATGGGCAGGCAAAAAGTTCAAGATAGATTGGATAGGACTAATGCTAAAAGATTACAAAAAGAAGCTAAGTATGGGAATATTAAAGGGGATAAAGGTCGAGAAGATCAAAATAAAGAAGTTGAAATGGAAGGTCCATCAGCATTGGATTTGATGAATGCTGAAGAAGCTGAGAATACTAAGGGAAATGAAGATGAGAAACCAAAACAACAGCAGCAGCAGTTATTGACGGATAATGATCCTGAACGAGCATCTGAAGGTGGTGATGGAGAAGGAGAGTTCGATGACGGTGTAAGACTTCCTGGTAGTATGAATGATGCCGATCCTGATATAGAAAAAAGTGAAAAGATAGACGATATTGAAGACGTAGAATCTACTCCTTCTATTAAGAAAACTGGAAGTACATCCGAGTTAAAATTAAAGTTGAAAGTTGTAAGAGGAAGTAAAAATAAAAGTACTACAGGTTCTGCTAGTCTTGTTTCAGAAGGTAATGTAGAAGAACCTCGACATCACTTAGAAGACGATTTCGAAGCAAAGCTTACTCCAGAAGCCCCTGCTGAAGAGATTATTGTAGAACACATAGATGAAGGTCGTCAAACCCCTGCTAATATACTCGGAAACATAGAAGTACATACTAAAAAACCTTAATTCTAGACTTACGATTTGAACACTATAAACTCCCTTGAAATATGCAATCTGGAGCGTTTTTGAGCCATGGAGATGCTGCCGGCAATCTAAGGGTTTTTTCTAACCGGACATTTATTTTATTTTGCAAGGTATTATCTCTAGCTACTAATGAGACCAGAGAAGAGGTAGAACACCCTAAGTTTAACAAAAACACACAGAAGAATATGACTTATGACTTACACAAAACTGCGCAGTTTGAGAAAAACCAGATAATCGATGGTATAGAGCGCCAAAGAGAAAGAATCCTTCAAGAAGAAGCAGATAAAAAGAAGCAAATACAGAAGCAAGAGAAGATGTTACGAGAGAAGTTTAGCACCGGAATGGATGAGTTAGAGTATGGGAATGAGGCGGTTGATGGGCAATTGCTGGAGAAAGTAGTGGAGAATCAAAGGAGAGGTACTTATTGATTTCTCCTTTAAAATCATTCAGATTTTGGACTGTTTTATTTTTTCTAGTATTTTTAGTTTTGCTTTAGACGCGATATTTTCTGACTAAGGATAACTGCAGTTGGTGATTAGTGTGGAATATCATCCACTATGCAATTACATGTCTAATGATGCTGATGGCGGTGTTGCCAAATGTTCTCCCTCATGTGCGAATATTCTTTTTAGTAGGACGACTTAAACACTAGAAAGATGTTTTTTTCTTACCAGGTTCAATATATTTATAGTTATAAATATATTCTGATATTTTTTTAGCATTACCTTTTAAAGTACCTGTATTTTTACCATTACTAGATAACTTAAATCCTTGCTTTCTGAGGTCTGCGGCTCTTCTCTTTCTAACATTAATTAGAGCCTTTTTTATTTCTACTCCGGAACAATCCTTATTTATTTCTTTTTGCTTCTCTCTATAATAAAATGTACCTGTACTCATTCAAGGTAATTTCCGCAATAACGACATTCTAGATTTAGATCAATCAGATTTAAAAAAGAAGATGCAGGATATGGGTATGGCAGAAGAAGATAAAGAAGAAATGAATAGTCTACCAAGTAGTTTCGATGACTTCAGTGAAGAAGAGCAGCAAGAGGTCGGTGAAGGAAGTGGTAAAGAAGGAGGAGAAGAAGGTACTCGTACTGCAGAAGCTGGAGGTCCTTCAGGATCCAATCCAAACTTGTTCTATAATGATTATGATGGAGATGATGCCGGTACTAATGGTACTACTGAACAACAGCAATCTGAGAAAGATGATAATCATAATCATGACTCTGAAGCAGAAGCTAATCCTACTACTAAGGCTAATGGTAAGACTTCTCATGTGAGTACTCTAGAAAATCAAGATGATGCTGTCTCTAAAGTACAGTTAGATGAACTAAGTTCTTCTCCTTCTCCAGAAAAAAATCCAGATTCTGTCGTTAAGATATCACCTTTCATCGCAACGAAACTCAAATTGCGTTTATCTGAAAACAGAAAGAGATTAGCTGCTAGGTTACAACAGAAAGAAGAGGAAGAAATTGGCAATGGCATTGGCATGATGACAATAGCTGATGAAATCGCCGACCAAGAGGCTATGGATGATCCAAACGCGACTGATCAAGCAATTCCAATGGGACTAGATTTAGATCTAGACCAACTAGACTCAGAAGAACAGCATCAACTCCACTATAAGCAGCATGAAGATCCAATGATCCATATCAACAGCAGACCTCAGTTGACTGATAAGTCAGCTAAGCATAGGATAACTAAGTTGAGAAAGTTACATGATTCCGCACGTCAGCAGAAGATGAAGATGAATCATCATGCTGCTTTTAGAGAGTATGAGAAAGAATATTCTCACTTAGTAATTGGAGGAGTACCGCCGAGTTCTATGGGTGTAACTGAGAAACACCAGCACGTGAAACCTCATGTACCCTTACCAAGTGTATTTGATACTGATAATCGCTCGTTGTATTTGAAGGATGCACAATTATTTCCTGATCAACGATTTGTCGGGAAGGATTGGTTGGATGAGGTGGAGCCAGGTAGGCCAATGGGACAATTGAAGGAAAGGAAATGGCCAAAGTATGGTGATAAGAGTGGGAAGGATAGAAAAGAAGGAGGTGGTGAGAACAATGATGATAATGATGATCCTAAAGAAGAAGATTCTGAAGGAGAAGAAGAATATAATATTTTTGACAACGATGAATCAATGTCAAAAGAGCTTCTTCCAGACGACGATGATGGTTCTAAATACGGTCATGGTTCTTACCATCCTGAAGACTACTTAGATGAAATCGGGTACTCTCCTTTAAGGAATTCCTTAAAATGACCTTAGCATTCCAACGTTCAGAAACCTTATCAGAAGTGCTCTATTTCACTACAAGAACTCTGTTTTGAAAGATATTTCTGCTTCCAGCTACTTGACTTAAATTGCATTCTTATTTTCTGGAAAAAGGTATAGTGATCATCGTCCACCGACAGGGTTTGCAGGTTCTCCTGATGCTCAATTATTAGTTCCTGGACAGTGGGAAGGACCGGTGGTGAGGAGACAAGTACTTAAAAACCTTTAAATCCTTAAAATCACGTTAAAATTTCAAACGCTCAGAAACCTCATCAGAAGTGTTCTATTTTACTGCAGGAACCGTGTTTTGAGCGCTATTTATGCTGCCGGGTACTTGACCAAAATTCCAATGTCGCTTATTTTCTATATTAAGGTGTGGTACCCATTACAATTATTATCTCTTGATTCTTGGCATCCAACTTTAGCTTTAATGGAACCAACAGAGAGGTTAGCACTTCAGAAACAAAAGAACAATTCTTCTTCTAAGAAGAAGAAATTGGATGAAAACGGCAACCCAATCCCTCTTTCTAAATCTGAACTCGCAATGCAGAAACTCAAATCCCAAAAGCAGAAAGAAGGAACTTCAATCCCCGGTTCTGAAATCTCTAATGCTGATAAATTTTCGAATTTGAAAGCTTCTAATATGTTAACTACTTGGGAGATTAACGATAAACATAAAGGTTCCTTTCTCAATGAGAATCTATGGCAAAAGTTCGGAGAGAATATCTATAAGGAAAGAATCTTTGATCAATGGAAGAAGAAGGGGAAGGAAGTTAATAAAGTCCTATCTAGTATCAAACG
>Ga0099798_10065_pt1 | contig 30650 bp, 27 predicted proteins | sample Uncmet_Sort29A_1_FD_89870 | JGI IMG/M metagenome (GOLD analysis project Ga0099798, IMG submission 89870) | Marine eukaryotic communities from CALCOFI LINE 67, Pacific Ocean - CN13ID_Sort29A_1 | ecosystem: Environmental > Aquatic > Marine > Oceanic | place: Pacific Ocean: Monterey Bay | collected...
GATTCGATGCCGGGAAAGTCGTGCGAGGAAAGGGAAGACTTAGTCCCATCTTTTCTGGACCAGATGGCACTGCTTCTACAAGAAAGAGTCCATGCCGACGACCAGCCGGAAGACGATTCGATGCCGGGAAAGTCGTGCGAGGAAAGGGAAGACTTAGTCCCATCTTTTCTGGACCAGGTGGCACTGCTTCTACAAGAAAGAGTCCTGGGCATGACGTGGCACAGGGAGAGGCCACATGCGCTAAAGCCGAGGAAGCCGCCGGCGCCAGCGGAGCGAAAGTCGAAGAAGGCGAACAAAGTGACCTCACTCGGAGCTCTCTGCTCCTCGTCGAGCCAGAGCACGATCCCAGAGACTGTGGCACCGAGTCCGCCTCCGTCCGCCATTATGGCCTTGCCGCCGATTCCACCGCCTCCTCCCCGACCACAGACGAGGCGCAAAAGGCACCGTCCGAGCAGCCAGGAAGATGTCGTCCGCATGTTTCCCGGGCCACCGAAGCCGAAAAAGCGAAAGTCGACGAAGCCAGAGGGAGTGCCAGAGGGAAATAAGATCAACAAGCAGCGAGCCCTGCAACGTGGGGACGACCCCGATGCAGATCAACAGCCCGGGATTCTCGGTGCTCTCAGCTCCCCTGTGAGTCAGAGCACCAAGCAGCCACCGTTTCAAAGTGACGGCTATTCGGGAAGTTGGAGTCTCGGCTATTCGGGAAATAAGATCAACAAGCAGCGACACCTGCAAAGTGAGGACGACTCAGACTCGCAGCCTGATCCTATTCTCGGTGCTCTCAGCTCCCCTGTGAGTCAGAGCACGGGCCCAGAGACAAGGGATGCAGAAAAACAGCCAAGTCGGAAGTCGGATGGCGCAATTGCGATCGCCAAGCAAGACTGGGAGAACTGCAACTCCATAAAGGACTTTTACGCCATGGCCGCTGCTGGGGAGGGTTCTTTTCGCGTTGCGGGGGGAGAGGGTGAAAAAGAGTGGGAAAAAGCGAAGGAAGCTTTTAAGAATCTGCCGTCCCGGTCGCATCTCAAGCCATCGAAGTTGAAGCTGCGCTATGTGGTCAATCAGGGATTCTACACACGGGACCGCGGCATAAAGCACAAGGGTTGGTTTCTGACGGTGCCGTGGCCCTTCAAAGAACTGGTCACGGACAAAAAGACCATGAAGTTGCATTTCCAAACGTTGGCAGCGACACTGAAGGCGCGGGCACTTTTGGTAAAACCAGATACTCATAAGGATTTGTTTACTGATAGAATGGAGAGAAGAATACGGAAAGTCATGGAATTCCAGAAGGCGCACGTTTCAGGTCTGGACAACTCGAAGCCTGGCGATGAGTTGAAACTTGAAGACGAACCGGAGCGGGACCCGAAGATACATGCCCGCGACCAGCAGGACGATGAGGTGAAAATTGAAGACGAAGAGGGGCGAGAAGCGAAGATGTCTGCTCGCGACCAGCAGGAAGAAGACGCGCCGCGCCCCCGCCGCCAAGGGAGATTAGCTGGCGAGGCCAAGCGAAAGAGGAGCATTCAGGATTTCTCCGAAGAGGATGATACCGAGCGCTTGCGAAAGTCACCTGCGCACGCGTGGATGGGGCCCCTTCCGCCGATTCCGCCGCCTCCGGGAGTCCAATTTCCGCCGCCGCCAGCAAAACGAAAGTCGAAGAAGCCAAAAAAAATGGCAAAGGAAATTAAGATCCAGGCTCGCGACCACCAGGGCGACGAGGTAAAAGTTAAACGCTTGCGAAAGTCACCTGCGCACGCGTGGATGGGGGCGGAAGCGATTCCGCCGCCTGCGGGCTGGACGGGGCGCAAAAGGCAGATTCCGCCGCCGCAGATTCTCTATCCTGAGGCGTACGACGCGGCGCGACTGCCGCCACCGCCGCCACCGCCGCCACCCCCTGTATCGAAGAAGCCAAAAAGAGCGGCGCCACCGCCGCCACCTGCTGCAATCCAACCTTTGCGGACGCCACCCCTGCAAAGTGAGGACGACTCGGGAAGCGGGATTCTCGGTGCTCTCAGCTCCCTTGTGAGTCAGAGCAGGAGCCCAGAGACAAGGGATGCAGAAAAACAGCCAAGCCGGAAGTCGGATGGCGCAACCGCGATCGCCAAGGTGAAGATTGAAGACGAAGAGGAGCTAGAATCGGAGATCTATGCCCGCGACCAGCAGGACTCGGACGTCGAGGTGAAAATTGAAGACGAACCGAAGCGGGAACCGAAGACACATGCCCGCGACCAGCAGGAAGTCGAGGTGAAAATTGAAGACGAACCGGAGCGGGAACCGAAGATACATGCCCGCGACCAGCAGGAAGAAGACTTGGCACAGGGCAAGCCGCAGCAGGTGGCGACACTGATCACGGCCGGGCAAGCAGAGCTCGACATGCTTCGGAAACGAAGGGAAGTATCTCGTGCGCGCCGGCGACGTGAGCATCGCAAGCGGCCGCGTCCGTCGCAGCAGGTGGTCACGGTGTCGACCAAGTCGACCAAGCAAAAAATGCTCGACGTGCTTCGGAGACGAAGGGAAGTGGACGACCGGAATGCTCGACGTGCTTCCGGTGGAGACCCTGCCTTACTCCCCGTCGCATCATCGCCATCATCATCATCGTCGTCGTTGTCATCTTCGTCCCGACGACGGTCCCGACGACGGACGTCGTTGTTCAGCCAGGAAGAGTGTTTGAGGATGGCTAGGGAGAGGCTACCGCCGCCCCGTCCGAGCAGCCAGGAAGATGTCGTCCGCATGTTTCCCGGGCCACCGAAGCCGAAAAAGCGAAAGTCGACGAAGCCAGAGGGAGTGCCAAAAGTGGCAGAGGGAAATGAGATCAACAAGCAGCGAGCCCTGCAACGTGGGGACGACTCAGACTCGCAGCCTGATCCTATTCTCGGAGCTCTCAGCTCCCCTGTGAGTCAGAGCAGGAGCCCAGAGACAAGGGATGCAGATCAACAGCCAAGCCGGAAGTCGGATGGCGCAGTCCCCAGTAAAATTCTTGTCAGCCAGGAAGAGTGTTTGAGGACGGCTAGGGAGAGGCTACCGCCGCCAGCGAAGCGAAAGTCGAAGGAGCGGCAAGCCATGGCGTTGTCATCTTCGCCCCGACGACGGACGGGGCGCAAGAAGCCGCGCGCGTTCAGCAAGGAAGAGTTTTTGAGGACGTCTAGCGCGAAGCTACCGGCGCCAGCGAAGCGAAAGTCGAAGGGGCGGCAAGCCATGGCAGCGCGCCAATTGAATGTCGGGGGTTTGGCCGGATACCGCGCAGGCAACAACGGCCCGACCCGCCATCATATTGCCAACCTTTCGGACTCGGATGATAGTCTGGTGGGACTTTCCAAAGCCCGCCCGACCCGCCATCATATTGCCAACCTTTCGGACTCGGATGATCCTTCCAAAGTACTGGCCAGCCTCTCGGACCCGGGTGCCTGGGGCTCGAATGGCCCATGGGCTGGTGGAACTTTCTGAACTGCTTGACGGGTGGGGATCGACTTAAATGAATAGCTCTTGGGCTCGAATGGGCTGGTGGACCTTTCTGAACTGCTTGGCGGGTGCGGCTTTGCGGGTGGGGATCGACGTAGTGATCTGAGTCGAATCCCATTTTGATCGGGATACGGCAAGTTCGCCTCCGGGTCACTTTGCGGGTGGGGATCGACGTAGTGATCTGAGTCGAATCCCATTTTGATCGGGATACGGCAAGTTCGCCTCCGGGCCAGCTGGTCGTCGAGGATCTGAACAGCTGAGCTGAAAGATGAGAAATTTTGTACAGACCTTCTCTTGAGCTGTAACCGTCGCATCATCTTGCAGGCACATAGTCGACAATCAAGGCCAGCAGTGAAGTACATATGGACGATGTTTGCAAAAAGTCGTCTCTATTCACTTCGTTGTTGGCAGTCTTTGTGAACATCGACTGGGCGCCTTATTTTGCGAAGACGAGGCGGGCATGATTGGTGCTCTGACTGCGTCGCGACCACTCCGCCTGCCCTGTTCACCGGAGCCTTCTCGCGTGTCATCTTCGAAAAGTTTTCGAGAGAACCTTGGTCTCTCAGCCCATTAAATGGGCTGAGAGACCAAGGTTCTCTCGAGAGACCAAAGTTCTCCCAAAAACGTTCCGAAGAAGACACGCGAGATAACTTTGGACGACTCGACAAATGAGGTACATGGATCCGCCCATCTTTTCCAGTATGCTCTGAATATCAGGTGCCTTTTTGAGCATCTCGCCAGCGGATCCGCCCATCTTTTCCAGTATGCCCTGAATATCTTGACTCAGATCCTCTGATTGTCTAATTGCTCTTCAGATTCGACCCGCTCTGGGATTCGAACCCGGAGCGTCTTGCCACGCGAAGAGTCTAATGCTATGGAACCATACTCAGAGCATACTGGAAAAGATGGGCGGATCAGCTGTACCTCGGGGCCCATGGTGTTATCTCGCGTGTCTTCTTCTGTTGGAACCAACTGAGCCAACGATGGCCACATTACACTCAGTTGTGGTTCCATAGCATTAAACTGCGCCCGTGGTAGGTCACCCGGAGACTTGAGAGACGCAGCCTTCTAGATCTAGACCCCTTCAGAGGTCCTTCTCACTTGGGTTCCTATCGGCGCCAGATTCCGCGGTCTCGCACCATCTTGACTCAGATCCTCTGATTCCAAATGCTCTTTAGATTCTACCCTTTCTGGGATTCGAACCCGGGACCTTGCCACGGAGAGTCTAATGTTGGAACCAACTGAGCCAACGTTTTTGGGAGAACTTTGGTCTCTCAACCGATGAATCACTGAGCACATCCTTCTTGGGTGTCATGATTCCTCTTCGAAATATTTCTGAGTCTATTGAATAGACGCAGAAATATTTCAGAACCATTTCATTGTGCGACAAATCGGTGGATTATGCAGTTTCAGGATCCATTGATCAGAAGGAGTCCATTCAGTGAAATGATTCTGAAAGTGCCGTAATCAATCGGTTAAATCAATGGAGTTGGGTAGGCAATGACTAGCGTGACGTCTCCTATCCGAGGATTTGACTCACCCAGTCATCGTACTCGACTGACGGAGACATGCTATGCATTTTCTGTCCGAAGCCGAGAATCAGGACCCTGTCGGCTTTTTCAGCCGTCATGTGGCTGTTATTAGCTATAGAATCATTCGACCCGAGCTGTGCGCAGTGGACGAATGTACGGAAGCGGAAGGCCTTGATTTGCGGCCTTCTTTGAGCAGAATTACAGTTACAAGTAGGGAGAGCGAAATTTCGTGGCCAGCAAAGAAGAAGGAAAAACAGCAAATTACAGGTCCAAAATAGGTCATTTTCCGCTCTTCTTAGGAAAAATAGAGAGAAAGTGCGTCTTTTTGATGTCTGCTCCGAAAACGGCTCCAAACGCGGGCATCTGTTTCCGTCTGTTACTCCGCTGAGCAGAGCGAAATGTCGAACTTGCGTCAGGAACTCCCCGAAGTTGCCGCCATCCGTTTTCGTCGGTGTCTTGCTCGGCTGAGCGGAACGAACCGATACCTGCTCGGAAAACGGCTCGAATCGAGATCGTCTATTCCGGCATGTTGCACAATGAGAGGCTATCAACAGCTTGTCAAGCCATTTCGGTTGGTTACTCCGACGTGAGTAGAGCGAAGGGTGTCGATAGGTTGCGCACTCTTTTCAATCTTTCAATCAGAATTGAACAATACACGCGGACTGTTAGCCGCGGAAACGGCATTGATTGATCGGTTGATTGAGAGTTCGTTTTCTATGGACGTGCATTCCGCAACACCACTCGATATATGTTCGATACGCAATCTGCGGTCATCACTGTAGCTTGCGGATGTGACTCACTATCGGGTCGGGTGTTGCGGATTCGAGTGCCCCTCCTCCCAGATAAAACATCATACTCACATCCAGATTGGACGGACTTTTTCTGGAGTCTCAGCGACTTTTACATGCGGTGTCATTTGTCAATCGTCCAAGGCAGACTGTGGGTAGGGTTCTTTCCAATGGAATCCGATTTCCGAGTCTCACAAAAAAGGACACTTTTTTGCGAGACTCGGGAATCGGGTTCGTCTGGGAAGAGCCTTTCCTCGCTAGTCGCGTTCCGTCTGCGATATTTGGCGCGTGGTTAGACAATTGCTCACTTTGTTCTCGCAGCGGCAAAAGAACGTTCCGCGAAGTCGAGTTGCGGCGTGACATGATAGGGGTTTTTATGGAGTGATCCGGCAAGCAGCGTCTACGTCTCAGATTTTTATGTTTTTTGTAAAACTCTGTATGTCACAGATTTAGAATGGCGTTAAATCTTTTGGATTTTTTTATGTATCAGTAGTAAATTGCGTTGTGCTCCCTTCAATACATCTGGGGCATCTGGTTTCAAATCAAAGAAAGATTTTGCGATTAAGTTGAGAAAACGATAGCGCTCGTAACTGTGGCTGCATGCGCGCTCGGGCGGGGATGTGGAGGGTGCGTGACTACGTTACAAATATTGCCAACTCGCATCAGTCCTCATGCGCTCAGACCCATTCACCGCGGGGTACGCGCGGTCAGTGTTCGAGTGGTCCTGTCTCCGCGAATAATGAGGTTGTTTTCACGAGCTAAGGGCCGAGTATTCCCGGGGCACGAGCGGTCAGTTGTCACATAGCATGTTCCTCCGCGAATACTGAGGGCGAGTATCGAATACTGAGGGTTTTCTTTTATGGCGACTGGGAACTTTATGGGACTGTTCCTCCGCGAATACTGAGGTTGCGCATTGTGTACTGGGGATTTTCTTTTGTGGCGTCTGGGAATTTAATGGGAATTTCTCAACGTGGTGTAATCCGAATCACCTGTGGTTTTGTGATGCCAGTGGGATACCAATGTTCCTACGCCAATGGTCTGCTGGGGTCCATTTGTTTCCATCTTATCTGTTTGGGGTCTACGATAGTGTTTGGTTACGATCTTCCGAGCGATTTGGTCTGCGACGGTCATCTGGGGGACCTGAATTTTTGCGCCCAACTTGCGGTTCTGGTGGGTGTTTCACGTGCGATCTAACTCTCACATGATCCTGTTCTTGATCGTTTCGCTTCGTTGTTTGAAGACTGTTATCGACAAAGTGTGTTGCGTGATCTAAATTGGGTATCCTATCATAGCCCGCGGATTTTTTCCTTCGAGGCCCGCGAGGTAAGAAATCCATTCATATTCAGCGTGGTTTTACACTCGTTGTTTTTTATTCTGTTGTGTCACTTACTTGGTTCCCTTGTTTTGACCTGCGCATGTGTATTGTTCCCAAATTTGCATGTTGTTTTTGTACATAATTTTTTGTGCTTTTTACATTATAGTCTGTGCATCATTTTTTCCTTTTTTTTGTTTTTTGAGCTGTTAAGGAATTTTGGAAGATGCAGCGATACAATGAGCCCGTACCCGCGGACCCCATCTTTCCGCGAAAGCAAAGCTCCAAGCCTCCGGATTTGCAGCTTGTGTCTCGCTCCTTGAGCGCGGTCGCCAACAGGAAAGCGATCGAGGGGAGCGCGTGCAGGGCCCCCTCGGACACTCCCGCACCATGTGGCTGGTCCACTGGTGACTTGCATTTGCCAAATGCGAGGACTCTGCCCACTCCTGCAGGGGCAGGGACGGCGGCTGCCGGAACAATTCCAACGCAACCGCCCGGCAAGGACGCTAGCAGGGAGTCTCTCTTCTGCGCAACATCGGAGGAGAGTCGGGAGCCCGCGGCGACCGACGAAAACAACGACGAGAACAAGTGTGAAGTCTTCGGAAGCACACCTGTCCGCGACAGACCGAATAAGGGTGATAAAGCAAGGACCGAACATAGGGAATCCGACGGCTGCTGTACGGGCGACTCTGCGGGGCGACTAAGCCCCGCAGAGTCGCCCGTACAGCAGCCGTCGGATTCTCTATGTTTGCCGACGCTGCTACCTGGCAGCCATAGCTGTAGTCGAAGCCACAGCGCCGAAGACAGATATGTTGGCGTCAAGCGGCCGCCTAATCGGACAGGTGCGAAAGGCAGAGGCTCGAGGAGCGGAAGCCGAAACGGCAGTAAGAACTACAGTGTACCGCTAAGCGACACCGGTGCGAGGATGGGCGCTGGGCTCGAACATTTGGACGCAACACCCATAGCGAAGCCCGTGGAAGAAGGCGGGAACAGCGGCGTCGTGTATCCGGGGGCGGATCTTCTTGAGGGAAAGGCGTCGATACGAGCGAGCGGTTTCGGCGGTTTCGGCGCTGCCGCCAGTGCCACCAAAGCGTTAGATTCCCGGGTATCCTCCCGAGATTCGTCCCAACAATCCCCGCGGTCACCGAGGGCTCCAAGAGTCGGCATCAACGAACTGCGTCTGCCGGGATCGCCCGTCCACGAGCAGTTGCTCGCCGGACGGGCCACACCTCCCCTGGATCGAGAAATTCTGGAGACAGCCCTACGGACCTACAACAGGCTTGCGGAGCGGGCTCGTGATCAGAAGCAGTACGACGTGAGCGTCAGGCATTTGCGTCGAGCTGTGCAGGTATTGGGATGCTCGGGCCGTCTTCCAAGGGCGCGGCAAATATCCAGCAGACGCATCATCCCACCATATATAGCGGCGAGTGCTATTGATTAGCTCGTGTATATACATCTTCGCGTGGTGAAGGCACAAGGAAGTCGAAGTCGGCGGCACGCGGGATAAGGAGAAGCACGGCACAACTCATGTGTAAACCTTATTCCTCTCTCTTCAGCTGGAGGTCCCGGCCACGGACTGGGCGCTGCGTCTGCTATTGGCTAAATCGCGCGTGAACGTTGCAACTGTGGAATTTCTGCGGGGAAACCATGCTGCTTCGTTGGAAGATGCGAAATTAGCGCGCATGCAGGCCGGCCAGGCTCTAGAGCATCTGTGCCGGTCGGACCGGTCGGACCGGTCGGAGGGCAGGGCTGCTGACTTTCGAGCTCCGCACAAGGCGACATCGCAGCTTTTACTCGAAGAAGCCGCCGTCACGTCGTGCATGGCCCTGCATGCTGCGGCGTTGGCGATGTGCCATTGGTATGCGCGAGTCCAGTGAAGCGATGAATTAATCTAGATTTAGTTGGTGACGTCGTTAAGAAGAGCATGTAAGAAAGCCCTGAGTTCTAGGATCCGAGGAGAAGTGTGCAAACATGGCTATCCAGAACGATAATCGAACACTTGCAGGAGCGAAGGAGACGGGCCTTTTCCCGGGTCGAAGGAGGCGGATATTCGGGCAGCGGATACTTTGGCTTGGACGGTAGCGAAGAAGCACCTCAGTCGGGCCAGCGCGGGCGATATGGAGCATCCATGTTTCGTCTTTCTGAAGCAAGCGTTCGCCGCTCGCGGAACCGACTGGCAAGAGTTGTAAGGAGAGGCCTGGCAGTCTACTTTTCAGCGTAGTCTACACAAAGTGGAGTAGTTTATACAAAGACGAGCAGGCCAGTTAGAGTTTATCTAACTCCACAGCGCCGTGGAGTTGATCTGCTCCCCGCCGAATTGTTTGGAATTTTGCAGTCCCCCCGCATCTCCTCTTGAACAACAGCTGAGCTGCTCAACGACACCGCGCGCGCAACAACGCATGAACCATCCCGAGGGGCCAGAAAATCGACGCGAGTAACGTGCTCACTCGACACCGCGCCCGCGCGCCAATCAATGACTGAATCATCCTGAGGGATCAGCGAATCGACGCGAGTGGCGTCGATGCGAATGAGACATTTAGGAGAGCTTCGCAGATTTCGGACCGCACCGCGCTCTACGACGAAGCATCGGAAGAGAGTTTTCTCCTCGGCAGCGGTGTACCTGGTGTACCTGGGCCCGATGGCGAACCGTGTGCAAGTAGACGACGCTGTATGGGGGGTGCCGACGCCGCTGGGTCAACCGATCCGGCCGAGACCATGACCGGAGCCGTTCAGAATCTCAGGCGGAAGTTGGTATCATAGCGTTATATACGGAGTCCGTACCTGTGGTACGGACCACTTGGGGGTACGGGGTACGGACCACAGGCACGGACCTCTTTTGGATGAAAAAAGCGTTGATTTTTTCGCAAGTTTTCTGGCGAAAAATCAGATCAAGTTGAAACCTGGGTATTGGAGGTACGGATCAACTGGTCAAAAGTACGGAACCGGGTACGGACCAGTGGCACGGACCACTTTTTGGATCAAAAGTGGTCCGTATATAACGCTATGTAATGGTATGTTCCGCTCTACATTCGCCGGCTATGTAGCGAAGTCGTGGTTTCTTCGCCAAAGTTGGTGTCGTTATGCATCACTCTTTTCAGTCCCATTCGCCGGCTATGTAGCGAAGTCGTGGTTTCTTCGCGCAAGTTGGTTTCGAGAAGGAGGGTTTATACGAGAGATCTTTTTTCCTTTCATCTTCGAGACGATTTATGAGTGACATGAAGCCTAGAGGGTTGTTTGTCACGAGACGTGTTGTTTATACATGTCCCTTGGTACTTGTTGTGTCATACGTGGTCTTTCGTATGGATTCTCCTTCCGGTGAGGTTTGAGAAACTCATTATGGGAGTTTCGGACCTCTGGGTCATCTCGCTCTACATTCTATGTTCCGCTCTACATTCGCCGGCTATGTAGCGAAGTCGTGGTTTCCTCGTTATGCATAACGACTTCGCTATGTAGCGAAGTCGTTATGCATCACTCTTTTCAGTCCCCTTCTGGTAGGCTCCATCGATCGTGCAGCATTTGATTCTGATCGTTATCCCAGTTTGGAGCGTTTTCCCAAGGTACTACTGCAGTGACCGCAAGACGGCACATACTCACTCCGTAAGAAGATCGATTCTAGGTGATACACGAGGCGCGCGATCTCAGCGAGGCTGCGCAGGAGGAAAATGCGGATCTTCGCAGGCTGTGGAGCGACTTCACTGCCCTCAAGCAGAAGGCCATCAACTTTGAGGTTCATTTTCCTTGGTCTTGGCAGAGCAAACTTCATTTCTGGACCATCTCAATAAGTCGCCCTCAAGCAGAAAGCGATTAGCGCTGATGTTCGTAGGCAGACTCTGAGGCAGGATTCTGAAGCTGATGTTCGTTTCCCCTTTCTGAAGCAGGACTCTGAGCGATTTCAAACCAACCGCAGCGCGTCGGATCGCAGTGCTGGTTTTTGCGAACTGTCTCCGCATATCTGGTCTTCGATCCTCGCCGAATCACGACACGGTGGCAGAAAATAGCTTGCGGAAAACAACACGTACCACCCTCGCCTTGTGGGACATCGTTTGATTTTCGATCGATGATGTTCGTAGGCATCGTTAGCGCTGATGTTCGTAGGCAGACTCTGAGGCAGGATTCTGAAGCTGATGTTCGTTTCCCCTTTCTGAAGCAGGACTCTGGGGCAGAACTCTGAGGCAGGGACTCTTGTGGCCGACCCATCCTCAGAGCCGGCTTCAGAGCCTGCCTCAGAGTCCTGCTTCAGAAGGGACCCCACAAGTCCTGCTTCAAAAAGGGGAAACGAACATCAGCGCTAAGCCGAGGACTCTGAGTCCTGCCTCAGAGTCCTGCTTCAGAAGGGGACCGAGAAAGCGATTTTAGCGCTGATGTTCGTTTCTCCTTTCTGAAGCGGGACTCTGAGGCGCCCTCAGGCAGAAAGCGATTAGCGCTACCGCCTCAGATGACTTACTACTTCTTTGACTTGCCTCAGAGTCCTGCTTCAAAAAGGGCAAACGAACATCAGCGCTAAGCCGAGGACTCTGAGTCCTGCCTCAGAGTCTGCCCCAGAGTCTGCCCCAGAGTCTGCCTCAGAGTCCTGCCTCAGAGTCCTGCCTCAGAGTCTGCCCCAGAGTCCTGCTTGAGAAGGGTCCCGCACTCCAGCGACGGATCTTGGAGTGCACCCAATGCCTCCGACTTCCCCATTTTCTTGGGGAGCCTGGCTCGGAACCGGTTGATCGGGTGGAGCTCACGCTTGCGGTCCTGGGAGCGATCGCTTCCGGTCCGACGCAGGAGCTTAGAGACCCAACCTTCCTCGGGACCCCGGACGCCGGCCACTCAGTCCTGCCTCAGAGTCTGCCTCAGAGTCTGCCTCAGAGTCCTGCTTGAGAAGGGGACCGAGAAAGCGATTAGCGCTGATGTTCGTTTCCCCTTTCTGAAGCGGGACTCTGAGGCAGAGTGCGCAAACAATGTTTGCACCCTGGTTTCGACAGGCATTTACCGTGGGTTAACCTTTAAAAGGACCGAAGTTTCAGCCGCTTGGGGGGTGTAAATGCGAGCCGAATCGAATCGAAACAGGTTCTGCCCCTCGATGACATCGCGCTGCTAGAGCAGGAACTGCGGGTGCGACTCGGCAAGACTGAGGGCCGCGTCAGCGACTCCGTGCGGCACATCAGCGGAGGGACTCTTGTGGCCGACCCGTCCTATGCACCGTATGCAGTGGGAAAGACGGGCGCACCGCCGCAAAAGCGGCGCCGGGTGGCAATGTCGTACGACTCGCGGCACCAAGCGGCCGGCACCTTCATGACGGCGGACGGCGGAGCCTCCGCTGACCGCACTGACCGCCTTGAGAATCACGTCGACCAAGTCGGCCAAGCGGCCGGCAACTCAAGCAACCTCCGTCACTCTGGTCACGTTGATGAGGAGCGGGACGAGCGGGACTCGCCCAGGGGAGAGGCACGGGAAGAAGCGGCAAATGGAGATGCCTATGACTGCGTGAGCAACTGCATGAGCAGCGCGGGCACTGCGCCAGATGAGTCTCAACTCCTGATGATGCGACAGAGGACTCTGACGACAACGGCGCGCAGACGGTCTGCGCTCTACTCGTCGTCGCCGCCGGCCACTCCTTCCTGTAGTCGTGCTGCACTAGCGGACTCTGAAGACTTTGAAGACTTTGATGGCGAGGCAGGTGGCGAGGTTTTCTCACACTCGCGGGGTCGGTCAGGGGAGCGGCCCTGGAGCAACGCTCCTGAGACTCGGGGAGACTCATCTGTACAGGGCGAATGGGCAGACCAGAGCGCGGTCGACTCATCTACCCTGCGGGGGCGACCGAACACTGCGGGCGTTCTCGGAGAACCCCTTGGCGAAGCTGTTAGAACTGAGGCCGGAAGGACCGAGGCCGAACCGTTTCCTTCACGTCCGCACACGGTGTCCGGTGGTTCCGATGACCGGTCTAGAGGGGGCGTGTTAGAGAGGAGTTGCACTCGGGCGGCTGTCAAGAGGGGTCTAGCGCGGTCAGCCAGCAGCTGCGCTCACCACAGCTTTAGGCAAGGCAGAAAGAAAGCGCACTCGGCTGCGCCATCACAGAATGCGCATTCTAGCATGCAGGGCGAACTGCTCGAGATATTGCGGGCTACCCCGCAGCAGGAGGGACAGCTAGCGCGACAGGTGACTTAAGGAAAAATGATCTGAAAGTCCGGCGGCTTAGCACCGGCGTGCTGCAAGAATCACAGGTGGCTCCTCATATGATTGAAGCTTGCATCTTCGCGTGACCAGTCGTACGTTCGGAAAATTGCGATATCGCAGGTCAGGCGGCAGAAAACTCATCTGAAGCGAGAAACGCGGATCTACTCGCAAAGAATGAAGGAAGTGACGTTCGAAGAGAGATTTGCTCTGAAGCAGATCCAGGCAGGAGGAAGGTTCCGAGAACCTCTGCTGGACGAGGGAGAGCCGCTTATCGAGCCGGTACGTGGAAAATACAGAAAATGGTTGGTGATTTAAGTTGACGCAGGGGATTTAAGTTGACACACCCCCCCAGAGAAGGGGGAGGAGGAAAGACAAACAACGTAGGGGACATGTTCGTAGCCTTTTTTTCACGTTTTTTCGCCACAAAAACATTAAGGAAAACCCTAATGAAAAATATGGCAGAGGTTCTCCGAACCTTCCTCCTGAAGCAGATCCAGGCAGGAGGAAGGTTCCGGGAACCTCTGCTTATCGAGCCTTCCTCCTGCCTGGATCTGCTTCAGCGCAATCCTCCTGCTTCAGGACGAGGGAGAGCCGTTTATCGAGCCGGTGCGTAGAAAATACACTCTTGTCCGAGAACCTCTGTTGGACGAGGGAGAGCCGCTTATCGAGCCGGTACGTCCAAAAATACAGTCTGAGAACCTCTGCTGGACGAGGGAGAGCCGCTTATCGAGCCGGTACGTCGAAAAATACAGTCAGGTTCCGAGAACCTCTGTTGGACGAGGGAGAGCCGCTTATAAAGGCTCGATAAGCGGCGCTCGCGCGCCCAGCAGAGGTTCTTGGAACCTTAGAAAATACAGTCTTGAGAGCCGCTTAGAAAAATACAGTCTTATCACGCAGCTCTCAATGAATGAGCTGTCGACCAATGTTAGACTGCGAAATTCGCCGATCTGCCTAGACACTGCCACTATCGTTTGCGCGCGAAACCAGAGTACGCGGGACGTGCGCAAATTGCGGACCGACATGGTGCAGCTGTGTGAGAGGCGCTACAGGGAGGACCGACACGCTTTCCGGGATTTCTTCAACGACAGCGACCGCGCCTTCCTCTCCGTTTTAGAGGGGGGAAAGCTCGAACAGCGTAAAACTTCGAATATAAACTTACATCTACTTCCGGGGTCGTGCCCACTGTCCTCGCCATCTTTCACTTAATTGGCACTCGCCAGTGGAGTAGCAAATCGCGCACCGGGTTTTTCCTAACACCAGGCTAGATAACGAATGGGTAATAGTCAGCGCAGGAGTACCTTTCGCCGCGATACCTAGTGTAGTATCCTTGAGTATCGCTTATTTGACAATTGTATAAATCGAATCGAATCGTCTCGAAATTTGAACTTAGAAGTCCGCTGCACAAAGCAGTTGCGTACCTGGGTTTTGCTCGTCTTGTCTCAGGGGAGCTACTTGAGGGGAGTCGTTTCGGCAAGGCCAGGATCGCGATGCAGACGGTGCAGGCCGCAAACTTTGTGAGACGCCGGTCCTCGACCTGCGTGGGGAACGTGACAAGACGCCGGTCCTCTACGTAGCCCGTGGTGGGGCGGCCCGGGTGTCGAAGTCGCTTGGTTCTGGACCTCGATAAGCACGGGAACGTCCACGTCGACATACTGGCCCCCGCCGGAATATGAATCCTTCCATAGTTTGCAGCGCGGAAATTTAGATGGGGGAAATTTAGATGGAAGAACGTGGATTTTCGCCCTAGATACTGGCTGGCAGGCCAAGAAATCGGGATGAAAAAAATACTTTCACGGATTTCTTGCCGGGCGGCGAAGCTTAGAAACCTGGGGACCGGCTAAGATGGTATTTAGATGGTCGCTGTGGTCACAAACCTGTGTGCAAGTTGCGGAAGCTTCGAAGACCGGTTGGTCTCCAAAGTTCTTTTGGTCCCGAGTGGTTTCTGGCGCACGTGCACTCACATGATGTTAAAGCCGGTCGCATGCGCATGATCATCATTCCGTCCGATATCTGGGGACGATGGAGAGACGTCTTGAGCGGAGGCATATGATGGAAGTCACATGATGCGCCGAGTAAGAACTCGCAGGAAGCGTTCGCGATCAATACTGAGACGAAGCGTGATCTCCGCGTTGACTTAGAACCGCTGTGGACGGTCTCTCGAATGAGGCTAGTGGCACAACAGAGCACGATCGAGTGATGAAAGTTTGCCCGCTCTGATTGTGTTCGAGATCGCAAATTCTCAGAGGAAGCGGAATTGTAAATGAGCACCCGAACTCAACAATGCAGCAATCGAATTGACAAAGCGGCCTTGCCGCGTGCAGTGGCTTTCTGAACAGTTGGCAAAAAACGTTCAGAACCTGAGTCTCAGACAACAAACAAAGGCGTCACGTTGCAATCGCCAACTATGGAGGACGCAGCTGCGTAGCCAGGATAGTTCAATAGCATGGTTTCGCAGTTCGCTGACCTGGACGAACGGAATTTCGAATTTTTCCATGGCGAGACGCACACTAGTGTGTGCTGCGCATTAAGCAGGGACTGGAGCAATAAATCATCTTTGGCAGCACCGCTCGTCGGTGTCACAGCGACCCGACATTCTGATTCAAACTAGGTAACGATAGCGGCAAGTGATTCGATCTCGAAACGCTACAATCTCTGTCTTATTTGCAAATCGCCACCATTAGAAACTCTTGATCTATAGCCTGTATAACTCAAACTTAAACATTGCCCTCACGCAAAAGATCTCAGCAAGTAAAATCACTCTCGCAATCTGTGTATTCTGTAATCGATTATTTTTCTACGGAAAGCATTCCAAGATGGGTGGAAAGCCGGACTTCGATAACCTCCCTGCCATCGACGGCGGCAAGGACAAGGGAGGTTCGAAGGGGTTCGGTGGGTTTGATAAAGGCAAGGGGAAGGGTAAATTCGGAAAGGGCAAGGGAAAGGGCAAGGACGGCAAGAAGGGTCTGAAAGGCGGCAAAGGCGGAAAGGGTAAAGGTGGCAAGGGCGAGCCGAAGCCCGCCGATCCCGACTGCGTCGGTCTGGAGGAGATGAATGACCTGTGTAAGTTTATCCAGATAGTTGGATCCATTTAGGCAGATGGCCATTTAGCGGTTGTTTTTCTCTGACGGCGTGTTGGCTCACATAGGAACTCAGTATATTCGGGATAAGAGGTGTCGTGCAGATGAGGCAGTGTATCTAAAGGGAGTAAACTATGACGATGGTGAAGGCATTTTTTAGACCGTCTCGTGGTCGAGGGGATACTGCTTGTGTGTGGGGAGTGTTGGATTTGCTGCGATCTTGGGAAATGTGTTCGGATATGTAGAGATCGGGCTCTGGGGAGTCAATGGCTGCATGGGGGGAACTCAAATTGGGGGGTCTTTTTGCTAGCGGGGTCCTCTGAGGTGGTCTCCACCCAGCTAGGACGCGGTGCCTATCGGTTCCATCTAGCTGTGTTCTAGTCACGCCCTGTGGCATCGTGCCGCGACCACTACTCCCGGTCTTCTTGTGCTTGCCTGGGAGTTCGGTATTTATGCCGGTCTGTCTTCGGGCGGCTGCCGGTATTCGGCCCTTGCTAGAAGCTCAGCCAGCAGTGAGGTGCCGGGTCAATGATGCCCTGATCCATTTGGCGCACTTTTCTGTTCCCGAAAAAACTGCTGGATCGCGTGACGTTTCGTCTGGCCCAGCGGTCGCAAATCAGTTAACTGATTCCTGTTTTTCGGATCAAACATCCAGGGAAAGACAACCTCAAAGACTGCAAGGGCGGAAAGTGGTTCGTCCAGTGGGGGCGGGGACGCTACGTGACCAAGAAGCAAATCTGCGTGGGGGACGACGGATACATCATGGTGCGTTTCTTGTCTTCCGCGCTATGCGGGCGATTGCTGCTTCTCTTGCATAAGCGGGGATCATAGACGTCACTCTGTGAAGATTGCGGTCCTTCCCGTCGGCGTGGCATAGATACGTTTGTGCCACACCTTTTTTATGCTGCATCGAGTAGTTTTTGTGTGCATTGGATATTCTAGGATCAATTACAGCGAACTGGACGACGTGGACGGCGTGGTTTTTATATAGCCTTTGTCTGCGGTTTCTGCTCCGTATTACCACTCAAAAATCTCGATCCGCAGGCCTGGAAGCAGGACCGCGATGACGGCAATGGACAGGTGAACCGCAAGATGCACGTCAAGTTCTATTGGGACAAGAGGCAGTCGAGAGTCTGCGATAGCAACAAGGCCGCTCGCTACCTCCTCAAGGACGTCGTTGATGGTATTTGCGTTTTCACACTCGAGTTGGCACTTCTTTGTGAGTTAATGGCCGTTTCTAAGATTTCATCTTCGTTTTTCGAAATTCTATGATGGAAATGACGTGGATGAACTCCATTTCGTCACCATTGATAAATCAGCATCTTTTTTGGAAATTCCATCATTGAAGATGACGTGGATCAAGTCCATGCACTGTCGACGCCTTCCTCGTGTTTTGATATTCCATGAGGGAATGAGACGTGGGTTTTGAGTTGGTCCTTTTTTCGAAATGATATTACCGTTGATTCAGTCCTCGTTTTTCGAAATCGATCAGGGAAGATGACGTGGATGAAGTCGCAGGACATCGAGCAGGAGGTTGAGTGGAACTGGGATGACTCGGTAAGTCGCTATTGATTGTTTCGACCTGGCTGCCATCGGCTCTTTGACCTTTAAAAAAATCTATTCTCCGCGTAATACACTGTTTCGAAGTCGTGATTCCTTTCCTGATTGGTCGAAAGGAATTACAGGAGACTGACAGTTGCATCGCGGATAAACAGCTACAGAAGATTCCTTTTCTGCAGCGATTCTTCTGTAGCTGTTTATCCGCTATGCAACTGTCAGTCTCCGGTGATTCCGGCCGGCAGTTTCTCGACAGGCGTATGCCTCCTACCAGCCAAACCACAAATCACCGCCAGGTTGAGGAGCTTGTGGATGACCCGGCCCCGGCTGAGGCCCCTGAGCCGTAGCCGAGTCATCCACGAGCTCCTCAGCCTGGCGGTGATTTGTGGTTTGGTTGGTAGGAGGCGCACGCTTAATTCATACGATAAACTTTTGCGGCTTAACGTAACGATTCTCGTGTAGCCGTTTATCCTTGAAGTCGCAGGAGTAGTGCACAGCGGCTATCAAAGCAGGTCACAACCAGTCTGCAGCGATTCCGCACCGATCGAAAAGCTCGAAAGATTCGTATGCCAGTCTGGTCATGTACTGCCCCCTTCGGGGATTTCTGGTTACTCTCTCAATGGTCTCTCCCCTTCTCCTCGTTCCTCTGTTTGCTCCTTTCATTCCACTTCCCGTAGAAATCCAGACGTTTCTTCAAATCAATCTAAACACCATGAGGCTGAGGAGCTTGTGGATGCTTCGGCCCCGGCTGAGGTGCCTCAGCCGGGGCCCAATCATCCACAAGCTCCTCAGCCTGATCCTATCAATCTAAACTCCATCAGCCGGCCTCAGCCGGGGCCGAATCATCCACAAGCTCCTCAGCCTGATACGATCAATCTAAACACCATCAATCCCATCAATCTAAACACCGTCAGGCTGAGGAGCTTGTGGATGATTCGGCCCCGGCTGAGGTGCCTGAGGTTGCTGCCAAGGTTGAGGCTGTCGACGAGGCGGCTCCGGAGGTTGCGGTCACTGAAGAGGCTGCCGGCGCTTAGGTGTTTGGCGCAAGGGGTGCAGCGGCTGCCCGCACGGGAAACTGAAGCGCGTATGTGCAGAGCCCGCCGAAGGACGCGGAGGCGCACTATTATCCCGGTTTTTGACGACGACCCGATGGAGGAGCGGGTCGATTTCGGCTTTTTGGAGGGGCGCAGGAGACTTTGCCACTATTGGAAATCGGGGCCGCGCAAACGACCCACATTCAAAAATCGTCAGGGGGTCAGCGCGCCAGCACTGAGACCTCAGATGAGACCCGCACAAGCCGCCGAAATCGCTGAGCCGTTGCCCGAGGGCCGTCGGCGGTGGCGCTCCCCGGTGGGCGATTTCCAGATTTCCAGCAGCCCCAGAGCTACCAGGATCCCCTGCGGCTCCGGGATTCGATATTTGGTTCGCTCCGCCGATCTAAATTAACGAAGACCATCGGTCCCAGCGATATGTTCAGGAACGATCGGTCATTTATTTTAAAGCAGCCGGGCTGCCTGCTGGGCCTCCGTTGTCAAATTCTGCGGCTATGGTCGTATCTGTGCTCTCTATCCTACCGTCGTGGTGGCGAGCCAGCGAACTCCCGCGCGGCTCATCACAAATGGTTTTTTGACACAGGATTTTTTGCGCAGTCGAACACGGCGTTAGGTTCTAGCAGTTGTTTGGGAGGCCCAGGGGGTGCGCATTCCCCGGTCTGCAAAGAAAATGTTTGTTGTATTGATAATGTATGTATTTGAATACCATTTATAAATGAATTGAAAAGTGAAAAAAATTCGTCTTACGGACCACACAGCAATCGCCGCTCAAGTGTAAACGACAAAAACTTGCACCTCGAGTCGGCGTGTCTGCCTTTGGTGCCCAGAGACAGCATTGATTGACTCGTGGTCTAGGTGTTGGTCGACACGGTCTTGAAGATAGCCGCGGGGAGCAAGTCCTGTGACCTGCATGCCGTAGAACAATGTCCACTGAAGCGTGATGGTTGTGCCGCAAAGGCGCACGGATCTCGATTCCGGACTAGAACAATCTCCAATTAAGCGGTGGTTTTCTCGCAAAGACGCACGGATCTCGATTCCAGACACGGGAAAAAATAGTGCGGGACTTGCACGGTCCCGCTTGTGTGTGAAGAGTTCGTAATCTGCCGCAATTGCTCCGAGTTTATCGTGTGGCGATCAAAATTTCTTGCTGCGTTTCACAGTGTAGATCGCTCATCGCAGGCGGACAAAATAGATCTTGGGATCCCGAGCACTCTTGTGCAACCGTGTGTTGCTGAGTGACGGTCGAAGCCTTGAGCACTGGTGTGCTTCGACAACGACAGCGAGAGGACTCTAACCATTGCTGTCCAAAATTTCTCATGTTTTGTTCCGAGCACAGGGAAAAAAAACCGTGGGCTCTCTTGGAAGCTTCCTGTCCGCATTCCAGTGTTTTTGAGCTGCGTTGAACTGCTTCTGTGAGCACTGATGTGTTGTTACCAATCAAGGTGTGTGGCACTAAACGAGCGTCAAAGAATTCTAAATGTTGCTCTGCGTGGCTCTGCACACGGTGAAAAATCCGCTGGAAGTGAGCAACGCTGGTTGTGGCATCTTGCGGTTCGTTTCAAATCGATCTGAGTGTTTTTTGTGTTTCCGTAATGTGCACATCGCAATTAAATATCATATGAAAGCGCGTGATCGACACACTGCATAGGTCTCGTTCGTCTGAGAGATGTGATGAGACTATTGCTAACATCACCCATAGTCTGATGCTTCCAACTCTCCTTCGTCTCTGCAATATTGCACAGCACGACCGTATTCATCCGCAGGTGAGGCTGTACCACTGGTCGAAAGTTCCGGCGATGCTGTGTCGTGCGTTGAGTGGTCCAGTTTTCTATTTACGGTGAGCTGAGTGGTTTCTAGTTACGGTGAGCGCTGAAAGACGACTTCGTATCATATAGTCTTGTTTCTTGCAAAAAAAAATTGTGCGGCTTTGTCAATCGCGATGAAAATGCAAATTTCTCTGCAGTTCTCGATTCTGCGCACTTACTGAGAGAGGGTGTGTAGCAATCGTGCCGTGTGGTATCATCACCGATTCAGCGTCAGGCAAGCTTTCCGTGCGGTGTGGCAATATGTGGAGCTAGAGGTGTCCCATGCAGTGAGTCGAGCAGTTTGTGCCCAGAGATCGACCGGTTCCTCGTCCGTGCTAATGCAATTAATTCCCCAATGAAACAAACGCGATCTCTCGGTACGTAATTATCTCGATCTTGTGTTTCTCTACAAAATGGTTGCGTGATTGCAGGGAGGGGAGATGGCGCACAAGTCGAATCCGTACAAGAAGTCGCGGTCGCAGTTCCGCTGGAAGGTATAGTCTCTTCTTACAGATAGCTGTTTTGCATATCTGGGTGTATATTTACAATTCCCACTTGTTTCCGCAGATATAATTCCCACTTGTTTCCGCAGATTATAAATCCTAGACTGCTTGGGAAAATACTGGCTCGCTTGTGAAGCAATATCGGAGTGTTATGTTTTCTCGAGCTGCTCTCCAATCATCATCTGCAAAAAACCTCAGTGGAAAAAAAAACGCACGCGCCGTTTGCAGAAGAAGCGCAGGAAGATGCGCCAGCGCAGCAAATAAGCGATGGGCTCCATCGTAGGCGCGAAGTGAGGGGAGGTGCTCGCCCCAGCGTGGAAGGCTTCGTCGTGTGCTTCAGCGGAGAAGAATCAAGATGATCGCCCTCGTGGCGCTGATTCTTGCGGTTGGCGGAAGTTGGCGAAGCTTGTTGGGATAAGAGGCGTTTGACGAAAGTGAGAGACGACTCTCGGGCTGTTGGTCGGCAAGATGACTGCTCGACGGGAGCTTCAGGTTCCTCGCTTGTCCTCGGACTTGTCGGTCGTGCTTTTGTATTGTAGAGTTCCATCTCGCAGATATCGACTCATCGTTTTTTTCGGGCAACTCGAAGGGCATTTTGCCTCACTTCCAATGCGACATTTGACTTGTATATCCACTCCTTGACAATTTCACAAAAAGCTGTGGCGGATCCGTGGCATGGTGATGCAGACCAGGGGTCTGGGCGTTGTGGGTACAGTCGACATCGTTCTCGGCGAACATGCGGCGTTCTTGGTGTTTGTGAGAGTCATTTTGTCTTCATGGGTCCAGCTAAAGATAGTCGGGAGAACTTGTAGAGCAAGAGAGAGCTGGAAACAGATGGGGGTTCACTGAAGATGTCCTGGGAAACGTTTCATTTTTTGGGAAAGGGTTCTAACACGGTCTTTGAGTGTACTTCACCCCAGATCTCTAGCGTTAGCAATGAAAAGGGAGACGTGTAGTTATTGGGAATGGGCAGGGTAGTATCGTTGTAGGGTCTTTGGTTGTCGGCGCACTCGCACTCGTTTCAGTCGGCTACCTCAAGGCGTCTTGTTGGACCAGCGTGGCAACAGGGCTAGACATCACACGCAGGCTCTACGCCGGCTCTGGATTGAGCTCTGCTCTCTGACTGATTACCTCGCCCAGGAGCATCTGGTTTGCACTCAGCATTCGAGGCCGAATCGCCAGAGATGCTCTGCCTTGCTGGCAGAACCGCTGCGCGTCCTTGCGGTATCCCGGCAAATGGTGACAGGCCTGGCACCGTGTTCACGAGCTGCTCAAGCGGTTTGTTCACACTGTGCACCGGTCGTGACTACGCGGTCGGTCGTTGATGATTACGTCTGGCGGCTACAGCCGATGTTGGAACGGATTACGCTGGCAATCGCCCGTAGCCAGCATTGCGTCTGATTGGCTTCGGAGTGGCACGCATGCGGAAGAACTTCGCGCTGATGATCAGCGAGATGCAAGCAAGTACGCCTCTCGTCTGTTGGCGGTGTGAGCTGTAACCTGCGCGGTACAGGGATTCGCTAGCCTCGTGACAACTCTGGTAGCCTTCGTGTTCCGAGACACGGCTAGCGCGTCAATTCCAGCGTGCAGCTGCAGTCCAGCCGTTGGAATCATGATTAAATTTCCGGCCAACGACTCCAGCTGCAGTCCAGCCGTTGGAATCATCTGGGATTAAATTTCCGGCCAACGACTCCAGCTGCAATTCCAGCCGCAATGCCTTTCCGCTACGTGCCAGTGAGCGCGAAGCAGCGCGTCGTTCGCGAGAAGCGGCGCGAGAAGTTCACGTCCATCCATCCGCGCGTCGGGTCCGTTTTGACGCGGCTCGCCCGTGCAAATCTCGTACGAGCTAACCGCCTGCTCAGTCCGCGCTCGCAGCAGGGTCTGAATGGCGTGCATCTGGCGCGTTCCGGGCCTGGAAGCGAGTCCTCGTTGTCGGGCAGTGGAGCGTCGGATTTCGAAGAAGCAGCAGGCCTAGATCTCGGGGGCCATCGTGATGGGCATCGTGATCACCGTGATCATGGCCATCCCCACGACACGAGGGATCTCTCGCGTTCGCTGAGCCAGAGCCGCGCCGCGGGCTTCCTCGAGGCGGCGGCCCACGTGGATCCCGTGGCCTTTCTGGAGCGACTGAACGCAGCAGCTCTGGAGGAGAAGCGCACTGAGGGCGAGCTGTTCGATTTCCGGCCCCTCGGATCCGAGAGCAAATCTGCTTTGGACATCGTGCGGTCGCCTTTACGGCAGTTCGAGGCGAAGCAGGCGGGCAACTCGGAGAGCACGGGCAGCAAGCACGACGGCGCCGGGAGGAAGCGCGTCAGCAGGTACGAAAGTGCCGCGGCTGCAGTCGGCACGGTGAACGTGGCCAAGGCCTCCTGGGATGAATTCTCCGAAGCTCTTCCGGAGCTATTGCGGCGGCTGGACAAGTGTGTTCACTACCTCGTCAACGATGCCGAGGATGGTGGAAAGGCACGACCGAAAAGGTTGTTGCGCCCCCGACCTCTGAGCAGTAAGAGCACCAAGAGTACCAAGTCAACCGCTGTTCGGAGCAGAAAATCGTGTCTGCGTGGTGGAGCCCGCTCTGAGGGCCACTCCCGTGCTGCGTCGCGCGGACCGTGCTCGCGAGAGGGGTCGGTTAGGTGTCAAAATGCACAAGCCTCTGTGTCTCTTTTGTCCTTATAGCGGCGAATCCCTTATTTTGCACTTGCGGAGTCCTTATTTTGCACTTAAAAATCCTTATTTGGTATTTTGCGCTTAAAAACCCTTATTCTGCACTTAAAAATCCCTATTCTGCACTTAAAAATCCTTATCCGGTCCTTAAAGTGCACTTATTGGGTCCTTAATCCCGGGTGTCCTTAAAAAGTGGCTTCAAAAAGGCTTGTTGGATTTGACACCTAAGGTCGGTGGGCGAGGGAAACAGCGACGATACGGTGGACTCTGTGGGCGTGGAGCGCGTAGCTAAGGGACGAGTTGATGGACAGACCAGAGAAGCTAGTTCGACTACGAGAAGCAAGGCTGAAAAAAGCGAGAGAGGTACAAAATCCGTTGCTCCTGAAAAAGCAGAACGAGCGAGAAGAATTCGAGCGACCATTGTGCTGAGTACCTCTTCATCTTACAGACAGCTATCCGTGTGTGGCACCTTACAGAGTCGGTTGACTCGTCCAAATCCACGAATCGTCAGACAGCGTTACTCGCGCAGTATAAAACACGCACTGCAGTTCTTCTCCTGTTCCTTTGCATGAATGCCGAGATGCTTACTTACCTGCGCGCAATACACATACACTGCCTTTTCCATACCATTCCTTTACCACACCGATAGAGTTTCCTCAACTATGCATGCGAAAATCATACCACTGTTTCCTGACGTTGACAGACTTCCTCGGTTGCACGCAACACACGTCACTGGGTTTATCATGGCATCTTTACGTTGTGCTTCAGCTGGCTTTTCAACATAGCCAAACGGAACACGATTTTACACCAAAATCGACGTATTTCTGGCTCCATTTTTGAAGCTATTTTTTTCTTGTTTTCAGTGCGTGGAAGTGCCTGGAGCTGCGCATATTTTGGAACCGTTTTTGATGGAGTTTTGGCCTATTTTCATGTTCCGTTTTCGACCAGTTGAAGTACAACGTAACATCTGTTTACGACGCCGACAGGCGTTCTCAGAAAACACGCATCGCACAGACACTGCGAATGTCACACCATGTCTTAAGTATGCCAACATGTACGCCGATAAAATACTTGCTTGCGCGCAACATGGATGCACTCCGATTAACGTGTCGTCCTTCTACTCTGCCAATAGCTTGACTGTCTTATCTACACGCACTACACGTACAAATCGATGGTCATACCTCTCAGCATTAGCGCATCGATGCCATACGGCTGCATATATGGCAGTGCGCACTGTCTACAGGGCACTGTAAATATCGTGGCGAAACAGATTTGCGGTCACAGTATTGTGCCGCGTAATCGATTATACAGTGTCAACAACTTGATCTGTGCCGAGAACCACCAGACGAAATCTTGCCCCTGCGTCTGAAAAATCGTCCTCATACCAACTTCCGACCACCGCAACCACATGAGAGCGAACTTCCTTGAGAGCGCAATCACACATCGAATCCCATCCACCGTGTGTCTCAAAACAGGGCTGGTTTCTTTTCTTCTCTTGGGCCTACGCGGCTATCTCTCTTGCGCAGAGCTCAGTTTTTCGATAGTCTGACTTCTTGACTGCGACCTGAATATGCAACGCATCAAATGAACACAGCTTGCGTCCCAACCGTCCAGAATGTATGTGCTTGCGCACGTCTGGTTTAACACGTCAAATCCAAATGATTTGCGTTTTCTGTCGTCGGGAATTTACAATAACATCTTCGGTAATGCGAAACAGTTGGCGTTCCCGATCGATCAGGTTGTATAGCGGTTCTCGGATAGATATCGGCCAGAAGCGTTGGGTTCAGCACTTTGCATTGGAGAGGAACATGTTTTCGGTTTTACTATCGCTCTCCCAGCCCCATACGCTCGAGATGGCCCTTGATTTGAACGGCCGTCGTCACCCCTATCTTCGGCGGTCTGTCGCTCCCAGCTGCTGCAGTTCCACGAGTGTGGGGCGTGGTCCCATAGTTTTGTGCAAGGAATTATCAAATCAAAAGTGGTCATCCGTTTCATGTGGGTCTGTGCTCCTCGAAGACTACACTAACTATGCCTCGGCGTCTTGAGCGATGCCGTATACGCTCCTATACACAGCACCCTAAGCCGGATAGCCCACCACCTAAACTAGTGATGTGCGCCGCCTATCCCTACGTGACATCGCGTGTACCATGGTAGTTGACATATCAGACATGAGTATTCCATACGTTTTTGGTTTTTAAGTTTTTAGGGTTTTTTCATTTTATTTGTAATAGGGTACGCGATCAGATATTACAACACGCAATTACGAACAGATCAACATAATATCTTAGTGCTACTCTCGGCCATTTACAACTCATGGCCAGAAACTAAGGGCGGCTCTTGTCTCTCACTGCTATCTTACACTTCTCAGTCGCAACACTTCTACCGCGTTTACTCGGACATGTACTTAGCACCAAAACTGCCAGATCCTCATGGGGTTTCTGGAAATTGTCCTTAATTGTTTTTCCAGATCCTCGTGGGGTTTCTGGAAATTGTCCTTAATTGCTCTTCAGAGTCTCAGGGCATACCTCGAACACGCTTTTACTCTCGAATCTGCCAGATCCTCTTGGGGTTTCTGGAAAGTGTCCTTAATGGCCCTTCAACATCTCAGAGCGTAACTCGCTCACTCTATACCTCACATAACATCTGACACCATGTCGCCGTCTGTACACACTGGTGTGGGAGAGAGGGTAATTCCCATTTTTCAGCACAGGAACAGGTTCCTCCATCATCCGAAACTCGCTCAACTTGGAGGTACATCGCCGAGAAGTCGGGCGTCTGCCACAGAGCACAGTCCGTCGCCGCGGTCCCCATTATCCAGGGGCGATCGCAGCCGCGGTGGAACTCCGCACATCGCGATCGACGACGAATTAGCCCATTCGTCGTCCATCTGCGAGCGCGTTACCGAAAAGAGCAAAAGCAGCAGGAGCAATGATGCGGGATTTGTTCGAGCTGTCGACGACGAGCCAGATGCTGCCGCCGATTGCTCTCCGTCAAACGTGTCAGTTCTGAAGGCGCAGCGACTGGTTAAAGCGTACGATGATCGAATACGGGAGCTGCACGAACGCCTGAAGGAACTAGGGGAGCGCTCCCCTGACGGAACAAAAGGGACAAAAGGGGTAATACCGCGTTCGCCACCGGATGGGACAAGTGTAACAGCTGGAAAAAGGTCTACAAGTTGCTCCACGTCTCCTTTCCAAGATCGAGAAAACTCGCTCTATTTATCTTCCCAAAGGGAGCCAACAGTCGCTGAAAAAAAAGCGGAAGAAAGCGCTGCAGTGTCGAATGATGATATTTTGTTGTTGACAAGCAGCGATCGCGAAGGTGGCGCAGATCATTGGACAAAAGAACGAAAGTCTGAGAAGAGGGGAGCACTGAACAAACCGCGCGCTTCTCGCGCTATGTCGAGCTGCGTGACGGCGTCGACGAAAGCGACGCGGGCGAAGCGACGGGCAGTAGCGAAAGCGATAGAGGAGTCGAAAGGCGCGGCTTCGTCTGCGGGCGATCAGGGCAACCCCGGAAGTGCCAGGCGAGCGCCTGGGCGGTCGCCCGAGGCGTTCTACGAGACGTCTCTGCAAAAGAACTTCGTTGCGTCCCGCGGGCGACGCGCGCCGAAAGCTGATCTTGGTGCTCAGGCGAAAGGCGCCGGCTCGCGGCGGCGCGAGCGCTGCCCGCCAACCCGAACCTGCGCGGAAAGCATGGATGACGCGATTGACGACGTTTCGCGCTACCACGAGGAGCAGGCGAGGATAAGCCGCGACTCGTGGTACGAAAGTGAGGACCTCGACCTACTCCTTTCAGGCGACGAGTTGCTGGACGACGACATTTTAATGGGCGAGTTTGACGCTGTTGAGCGACAGATTTCAATGAAAGCAGCGACTTCTTCTGCGCGCGGACGAGGGGCGAGAACCGCCCGACAATCCCCGGGATCCGCAAGGAGGGACAAGGATAAGGTCGCTACTAAAGGTAAAGATGCGGGGAAGTCGAGGCCCTCATCCTGTAGGAGAGTAGGAGCAGACGTAAGGAAGGACAAGGCTGCTGCCAGTGGTAAGGATGCGGGGAAATCGAGGCCTTCCTCCGGTCGGGGAGCAGCAGACGCCACGTCCAGTATAGCATGCGGTATAGCTGCAAACCCGATCGGCCACCTTGGTGCAGGAAATCTTCCCAAGTCCATTGGCAGGGCTTCTTGCAGCGCACGAAGCGAAAGAGCTTGCGGTCCCGCTGTTCGGCGGGAAGAGGCCAGAAGCCGAATCTGGCAGCCTGCTCTGTCTGCTGAGCGCGCAGGATCAGGACATCGGACGTCTCTTCAAGAAGCATTGCTGGCGCAAAAGAGCGTCGTCACGCCGTCGTCTGAGGGCGTACGAAGGCCTGCAAATGCGAGAAACACTGTCGATGGCGCATGTGGGCAGAAATTGCGCCTGACGAGGGCAGGAATTCTCTCGCTGGTCAATGGCACCTCGGGGGTGACCTGAAATGAAACTTGAACCCAAGGTTACCCAACGAACTCATGCGCAAAGCTGAAAGTTTCGCGATCCAATCCGGAACTGTCAGCTTTGGAACTAGCTCAGGAAATCTCTTTGGAACTGTCAGCTTTGGAACAGAAGACCGAACTCTTTGCTTATCTCTCGACGACGGAACGCCGGGAAAACCGAACCGATTCCTTCTTTCCTTATCTTTTGAGTGGCTTCTAAAGTGTATATCTGCTCCAACTGCCAGAGAAAAGTTAAAATCCGAACCGATTCCTTGTTTTCCAAGTACAGTGACATGTGCATCCGATTCCATCCTTAGAATAAGTCGAGCCGATTCCTTTTGTGTATATCATCCTCGTTGCTCGGTAGAACACATTCCGAACCGATTCCTCTCCGCTGAAATGTGTGCAGCGAAACTGTACTTTAGAGATACTTTCGATACGGGAAGATGTTGCCGCGAAGGACCAGTTAAGTACAAAACCGGTAATTTCCAAACTGATTCCTTTTTTTTCTTCCGAGGTGAGAATCTGCTAAAACTGAGACACAGTTTTGGATTCACGGCTCCCGCTTAGTGTCGGGGTTCCTGTCTGCGTGGGACGTCGCAAAGCTACATTTCGTGTTTTTGGAGAGGGACTCATGCTATATTTCTCCGCTGCATGTTTTTCTGATCTTTTGGGTACGGTTCAGCGACACGCGAAAATTTCTCATTTGATGTCTGCGGGTGTCATCTGTGTTTGTTTGATTCGGCTCGAATCTCACTATGACTAAAGCTAATTTCTAGGGCCGCGGCGCACCGGCTCGATCAGACACGAAACTTGGGTAGCAAGTCAATTCAGCTGGGCTGCATTACCTAAGCTGAGCCAATCACCACACCGGTGAAGCTCGTGGACCTCGCGTGTCGCATTGTCACCAATTGAGTCCCCAGGCGACCCGGGCAGAATCGTTGGTTGCTCAGCGGACAAATCCGGCAAAATGGCGCACACGGAATCATTGCAGATGGAGGCCGTTATCGGCTTCAAGGGAACGGTTCCCGGTGGTTTGGTGCTGCATCCAGACAATGAGCATCTAATTTTCCCGCTCGGATGCACTGTGGTTGTTCGCAATGTCATAAAACAAACGCAGTTTTTTCTCCAAGGTCACGACAACCACATAAGCACAATCGCGATAAGCAGGGATGGCAAATACCTGGCATCTGGTATCTATCCTCCTAAGCTTGGAACTATGTGCACGAGGTTTACAACGAGGATCTGGGCACGTTCAGTTTTTGCTTGCCAATCTGAGCGGGCTACGCATTTGTTTGGCATCCGGGAACTGGTAACGTAACTTGTTGATTTCAATTTTCAGGTCAAACAACTTTCATTGATTTCGATGCTACGATCATAATCTGGGACTTTACGCTTAAGAAGAGTTGCATCGCATCTACTTTTTGATTCCAGGTCAAACAACTTTCATGGGTTTCGAGGCTGACATCATAATCTGGGACTTCTACGCACAGCAAGAGGTGCATCGGCTAACTCTCCACAAAGTTGCTGTGCAGTCGCTCTGCTTTTCTTCCTCCGGCCAGTAAGAGGCTACACGATGCAGTTACGTAACTTGATGCTCGATATGATTTCCTCATCTAAGGCAGGGCAAGGGGATGCTGAACGCTCGAGTAGCTGACGAATCTCGTCATGGAACGTCGTTTTGGGCGGACGGAAACGAGTATTGTCGCGATTAATGCGGCGTTCGTTCACATCGTCTTGGAACATCAGCAGAGAAATGTCTGGCACCTGTCCTCGCCAGTAGAGCCAGTTTGTTTCTGCATTTCCGAGGTATCTGGCGTCGTTAGGTGGGCAGGACGACAACTCGCTTGTGATCTGGAATGTCGAGACCGGAGTTGCAATTTGCGGGACGCCGGCGGGAAACGATACTGTACTGTAGATTCACAAGTTACACATGTTATCAAAGTAGATACCATATGCGTGCTCCTTTGAGTGATGTGAGAAGCACTCTGCCCGAACTGTTCAGACACGCTATATGGTATGCAATCAGAGTAGCACAACGCGTATTGCCATTCGAGCCGGAATTCAAGGACAGCTCTTCAGGTGGCCAAAGCTGTCCTTTATTTCGCGACAAAAACATCCAGGCAAAGGCAGTGAAGTTTCTCAATCACGACGACTTTGGTCTCGTAACCGCCGGCAATGCTCACGCTACCGTACCTATAACTCAGATTCCTCTCGTTTTGCTTCAATTGGTATGTTCAAGCATCCGGAACGTGATGCACTCGGTCATCGTCCTGT